>Ga0196901_1000025_pt1 | contig 62039 bp, 65 predicted proteins | sample CB_VirMetaG_FD_169099 | JGI IMG/M metagenome (GOLD analysis project Ga0196901, IMG submission 169099) | Freshwater to marine saline gradient viral communities from Chesapeake Bay - CB_1504_1 Viral MetaG (v3) (version 3) | ecosystem: Environmental > Aquatic > Marine > Coastal | place: USA... | reverse complement strand
ATCAATAATTTTTGAATCTCAAAAGAGATTCGATCCCGCTCAGCAGCGTCTGGCACTACCTTGTCAAGCACCCCTTCAATCAAGGTCGTGATAGGTGCAACAAGCGCTTGCCACATTACCAATACTCTCCGGTTCGCATCTGCTCAGCTAGCTCCGTTGCCCTAACGCCCACCTGGTTCGCCCAGACACTGTTCAGCATTTCCTCTGCGGCTTTATCAAAGTCAAAATCCTGTATCGCCCGCAGTGTTTTTCTGAACAGCAATAACTTATAAATGCCCAGATTAAAGCACATATTGATCAGAACATTTAACCGGACGTCATCTAACAGATCAGCACCGCTAATATGTTTCAAGACATCCTTTCTGGCCCGGGCAACGTCCTGCCTTAAAAGCTCCAGAGCTTCAGACTGATTGATGCCTACGTCGTCCAGATTTCTACCGTACCCGATTGTCAGCTTACCAGCAGAACATTTATACGGCTTAGATCGAAACCCTTCGTGCCTTTTAAGCTGTTCGATTAAGATATCCATCATAACCACCTTGAGATAACTCGTTTAGGCCTTTGCTTACGCTGCCATTCTATCCGTCTGGCTTCAGGTCTTGACCCAAAGCGTCTCTCAAACTCTTGCTCGAATCTCAACGCCCTATCCACGGAGAGGGTATCTGCGTCTTGTTTGGCATAAGCCCTAAAGCACACCCAATCTACTAAATAGGAATGATGGAATCGTGGTATTTCTGGCTCGTCTGCATCCGAAGCCATATCCTCTAACGGCAAGCGGTACGTTGTTAAGCGCAGCACTTCGTCTTTAACCGGAGAAGGATATAAAGTTAACCGGTTGCTCAACGCGCCATCGGTTGTAAAGTGATCCACATCCATGATGTAGTGAGTTGGATCTCCGGTGCTATCCTGCCAGGCAGGATCTATCAGATCTAACTCGTGGAAACTGGTTTTACTTAAAGCCCGTTTTGTAGTCTCTAAGTATGCACGCTCTATAAAGAACACGCTGTCGTGGAGCTCATACTGTGAAGTATCAGCGATGACGTTAACTTCAGCAACGTCAGGTGTGGTCGAATCAATATTAAGACGCGCACGAATACACGCTTCGTTAACCGCCTCGTTAATGAAGGAATTCAGCTCGTCATCCGACCATAGATAGTCTTGCTCTGTATCATCAAGTCGAAGACGAGCTGCAGTACGCAGCTCGCCTAAGTTCATGATTACGCCGCTCTGTAACGAACGCGGAAAGTAATCGTCGCCGTAGATTCACCTGCGGTTCCGATCTCTGCCGCTAAGATACGAGGGGTCGCTGACTTGGTATCACCAAAAATCAGTTTACTCTCGATCGTGTTAGCCGTTAATGTTGCCGCATCGAACAACGATGTAATCGCAGTTGTTGCTACAGCGTCTGCAATACCGATATCAACCGTTGCAGTGGTGGTACCAGAAGAAACAACCGCTAATTCTGAAATGACCACTTCAGGTGGAATTTCGCATAATTGCAAAAAGTCACCGCTCGCTAAGTTATCTACCGACGTGTCAACTACGACATCATGCTCATAAATTTTACCCTTCTCGGTAGCCGCTGGAATATTTACAGTTCCAACGATCTCCAGGGATGTTGCTATAACAGCCATATTAAACTCTCCAAATCAGATTAAGCAGGATCAACAGCAGCAGTTTGTAACTGCATAATGCCGAAATCTTTGTTGTTAAAACGGCATTTTTTGATACCGAAGATTGAAGAAGTAGAAATAACCACTTGGTTACCACGGTCTTCCATTTCTTCATTCCAGTCAAAACGCATACCGGTACCGGCAGAACCAAACGCACAGACCGCAGCTTGTTCACCTAAGAACAATGCACGAGCAGCAGATTGTGAGTTGATGGTGTCGCGGATAACAGATTTATGGCTGTGCAATACCACGTTGTTATACATACCCAGTGATCCTTTAAAGATCGGGTTCTTACGGCCTTCAGCCGCAGTTGCCGCTTTCTGGATGTCTAACCACTCACCACTGGAAGCGTTGGTACGAATGTCGTACTCTTGCCACGGATGCATAACCACAACAAAGTGCTCTTCGCCATCAATCATAATTGGTTGAATCTGAGGAGTACCTTGAGTACCGCCGCCCATAGTCACCGCTCTGGAGATAGCGCGGTCAATCAGTGCCAAAGTAAACTTATCATCAGCCTCTACGGTTCCGTTATTACCCCCGGCACCTGCGCTTGAGACCAGAACATGCTCTGCATCTGGAGCTTCAAACGGGTTGTTGGCACGACCGGTATAACCTAACGGGAAAATAAAATCAGTGTTAACCCCGCGTGATCCGGACAAATACATAAAGAATTGTTCGTCAAACATTCTTGCCCACCACTCGGACTGACGGGCTTTAGCGACTTGACGTAAATCATGCAATGTACGTTTGCGTGACATACGACCGCCGGTGTTTACACCAGCACGCGCCTGGTCGATATAAATGTTATCGGTATAGAAATTCAAATCTTCTTCATTGCCACGTAAGACAGAGTCTCCTTCAATAGGAGCCATCTTCAGTTGCAAACTCAGATCATAAGAAAGATTATCGCCAGCCTCATTTTCTAAATGAGTCAGCATTTGAATAGGCGCGGAAGACTTACTACCGCCCATGAATTTTTTGTTAAAGTACGACTTACGCGCTGTATCAACAGCTAAGTCGCCACTCCATTTTTTGATCGCCTTAGGATCGTTAAGGCCGATGACTGTTTGAGCCATGAGTATACCTCTCAATAATTTAAGATAAAAATTAATGAGCACTCATGCGCGTCATGCTATGTAAAATTAGGCGCTCTAACGCGGCTAATAGGTGGCTATTATAATAACCGCTTGTCTCTAGATGTCAAGTATTTTTCATCCGGTTTATCAGCAACATACTGCGTAATCTTAACAGATGGGTCAATATCGAGTGCAAGGCGGGCTCGTTTACCCGCCTTGCGTACCAACGTGATTCGCAGATCTCCTATCTTTAGGCATTCGCCCTGCTGCACGTCCAGATATAACATCAAGCCGCCATGTACCGCTCGTATTGATCAGGACTCAACTTAGATAAGGCCCGTTCAAACGCCATACCGTTAAGTTTATCCAGGTAAGCAAACTCACCAGAATCCTGATTAGCCTCAGCCGCAGGGATATCTGCTAAAGTCTTGGGCGCACTGACAGGTTTCCCTGCCTTCTTCTTCATCGCATCCTTCGCTTTATCCAGATCCTTGACCTGAGTTTCCGGAGCTTCGCGGTTAAACCGAGCGTCAATCACCTTACCGGCTTCGCGCAAGAACCATAACCCGGAACGCCCTGCATTAGCTTCATCGCCGTACAGCGCTTCGAGCTGAGCGCTAAGAGCTCCGCGTAAAATAGGATCATCTTTATACCCCGGGTTATCTTGAAAGAAGATATTCTGCTCCAGTTCCCACTTCTGCGCTGCCGCTTGGTGGCTATGTTCCTGAGCAATTTCAGCTTTCAGTAGTCGGGTTGAGATATCATTACGAACTTTATCAAAGTCGCGGTTTAACTCACGTTCGGCTTTTCGATATTCTGAAAAGGAAAGATCCCCATTCTCATACTTATCGGCCAACTCTTCAGAGCGAGTGTCGTAATCCTTAGTTGCATTGCTAAGCGCTTCGTCTAAGCCCTCAACGCTGTCCGCCGAAAACCGTGGAGCAAACGTTGAATCAGATTCATCTTGCTTAGCTTGAGGTTCAGCCTCAACTTCTGCTTCTTCAGATACTGTTTCCTCTTCTTCAGATTCTTCCGGTTCTTCATCGCCTTCGGTTTCTTCGTCTTCCGTTTCTTCATCCTCTTCATCTTCATTCTTAACCGACTTGAGTTCCTCCTCAGTCAATCCTAATTGATCATAATCATCGGACTCAGTTGCTTCGTCCAGTTCATCACTCATGCGATTCTCCTATTTTTAGTAACGGGTGTCGTGAAAGCACGTTCTACAGACCACCCATAGTCTTGTAAACGTGACCGAAGTGTTCCGTAATTAATCTTAAGTTTTCTAGCCCACGCGGCTAAATGTAAAGTAGTTCCGTTGTACTTAATGTAAAAGTTATCCCGCCTATTTTCGCCTTGCTCTAAAGAAGTCGCCCACCTACAGTTAGCTAAAGAGTACGGGCCATTGGGATCTATCCTATCTACTGAATGCGTAGGCGAGGGAGATTTCCCCATATCAGATATAAATGTTTCAAAACTATTAATCCATTCAGGGCAAACCGTAATACCGCGCCCACCATAATATTCGTACTCGGGATAATTTGAATTAGTCGTGCGCTGCTTCATCCGATTCCAAATGTTATACTCCCGAGAACTAGACATCTTATGACTAGATGTTAATTTATTAACCAATTCACGGTTGTAGCATCCGCAGGAAGTACACGTTCCGTTACGCAGGGTTAGAGTCCATGGAGTGCACTTATTGCCGCAGTCACACCGGCATAACCACCTTGTCCTACCTGACGAGGTGTTTTCAGCCCTACGTATTACTGTTAATCGCCCAAAAGACTGGCCCGTTAAATCTAATGCTCTCATTGCGCCCCCGGTTTAATAATACCTTTCTTACCATTAGTCTTTGATGTTTTACTCGGTTCGTTTGAAGCTTTATCCGGAGTCATAGGGTTACCGTCTTTATCAGACTCTACGCCCATTTGCTTTTGGATAATGGTTCGTTCTTGGCGGGTCATCGGAGGTAACACGGGGCGAACATCCTGCGGATAAACGGGGGCTGCATTTTTATCTACATACCCAGCGGAAGCTACAACTTCATCCGCTATCATAGCCGCAGTAGGCATCACCGAAATCTGAGTACCTACTTGAATACCTTGATATAAAGCTTCAACATTCGTACTGATGGTTTCCGCTTTCGTCTTCTCAGTATCCGCTGAGATCTTACCGGCTTCTGCTTCCATCTTAGCTAACTCAAGCTGAATACGACGCATCTCGAATTCCTTCATCATCGCCGCTTCTTGAGCTTCTTGCTCGGCACGGGCTACTTCTTCCGGATCATTCTTCTTCTTAGGATCAGATTGACCGTTCAGTTTACGAATCCGCGATACAATTTCTTCACGCCCAGGGAGATCAGAGTATTCAAACATCAGATCAAGCAACTGCATTGAAGTCTCAGGATCCATTGTTTTGATAATCTCCGAGAACGCATCAAACATGGCGCGACGTTGCGTAGCTCTATATTCTTGCTCATCAACGATAAAGTCAGCTTTAGTTGACGTAATGTCATTAATAAACCGCACTCCACCGGTGATAGGATCAATCTCGGGGGTATTCAACTTAACGTATTCGGGCTGACCGTTGTCACCAACAATCCGGATGACTTTAGATTGATCGTAATATTGCTCGATCAACGACAGTAATTTTTCACCCTGAAGCTGGAAAGCAAAGCGCAGGTTGTCAAACAACTCAGATGTAACAACCGCACCTTGTTCTTGACGAGCTGTAACCGCACGTCCAGAAGTCGCGTTGGATTGCTTACCCATGTTCTCATCAGTCACGCCTGATACGTCCTGTATCATCTTGGAATCAATCTCCATCAGATTAACGTGCTGTTGGGCTAACGCTTTGTCATTAACTAATTCAAAGCGAGCCTCCTTACGCCCATCCAGCAACATAATGCCGTCAGGTCTAGCCGCTTCATCGCGGATCTCATCCCAATCCGTAGCCGCATCTTCCTCAGCAATAATCTGATTAGACGACAGGATGTGTAAAGCTTTACTCATCCGTTTGTTCAGGTTCTCTTGAGGGTCACGGATATTACGCACAACGCCGTAAGGCGCGTTATCACGTCCACGCCTAAACGCCCAGATAGGAGTAAACGGGAAATCATTATGCCGATACGGACTATCTTCCACCATAAGCAAAACATCCTCAGTCATGATACACAGCTTGACCTTCATCACGACTGCGTCATAAACCGAAGCGTATTCCATCTCAATAGCTTCCAGCATATCCATATTGTCAGGTTCAAATTCCTGACCGCCAAACATTTCACCGCGAACAATCTTGGTATTAACCGGTTCTCTATACCAGCATTCAATCAGTCGCACACGATCACGGCGGTTGTAAGCGCCATCAATATACCCACGGCCAGAATTAAACAGTAGGCCATCCCCAAATCCACGTCCATTATTGTCGTAATACCCCGTTAAATATTCGTCTTCAGAAGTTACATCGCCATAGATACTCGCTTTATTCGCAGCAGCTTCAAGAGAAGCTTTACGATCCGGGAACATAGCCTTTGCGATGTCCAGGTCTACGTACTTAGATCTAAAGATATAGCGAGCATCACTTAGATCCCGTTCCACTGATAGTGGGTCATACCAGATATTCCGCCATGACTCGTAGCGGGTAAAGATCGGTTCATCTGTTTCATCAGATCGAACCCCATCCTCCAGCCAGCCCACGCCCACCGTCACTGCATCATCAAATGCCCGTGACCGGTGAAAAGGTGTTTTGTTAATATCCGATAGATATTTCATCACTGAAGTCTTAGTTTCAGCGACTTCAGCTTCTTCATCGCGTCGAGCATAGACCTTATAGTCCATGCGGCTACGCTTCTCAGTTCCAAGAATCCAGTCGATAGCCGGTTTGATCCGGTTATACACCAGCGGTGCTTGGCCCCGTTCTTTCAGTTCTTGCTTATCATCTTCGCGCCATTGCAAACCGTCCTTGAAGTCAGCATCAATAGCCTGCTCAATCCGATTGTCTGTCTCAGTCTCACGCGCTTGCGTCCACCAATCCATCAGCTTTCCATGCAGCTTCTTGTTTTTGTCGTTATCTAAAGGGTTCTTCCTCTGACGCTTACGTTTTGGTTGAGGGGCTTCTTCATAATAAGAATCTACATCTTCGCTCATCGTGTCACCGTACCATTAGTGTTCGCTTCAAACTGATCCACGACTTCACCATCGACGCGAATCTCACCTTCTCCGAACACCTCTCCTTCTCCAACGTCCAAACCGACGGGCCTATGGCGAACTAAGCTATCCAGATTGTTCAATATAGTATCAGCAATCCGGTCTACGAGGAAGCGGTCTGGGTACATCCCTAAGTATTGCGCAATGGCAAACGATGCTCTCAACAAATACCCCTGATCAGCGTACTTATAAGCACAACTCAACGGGATAGCGTACATGGCATCGTACTGTTTACGCAGGTTATACAGTCCCATGGCCGGTTCTTTCTCGCCTTCTTCAGTCGGCACGGCACCAAACCTTACACCGATATCACTCATATAGCCTCCGTAAGCCGTCGGATAACAACGGCAGCGCAACAAACAGACTGATCATAAGCAGAAATGCCAGTATCATCTCGTCATCTTCGTCCGGTTGCATCTTAACCACACAACAAAAAGCGCAGCCCTACGGCTACATAGATCATAAACGCCCCAACCGCAGTTAATGCGATCTTATCGCTAAGTGTCAGATGGGAATTTCCCGTATCGCGTGTAGTATTCAAATTCATCACTCTTTAAACCGTTATCTATTCGTTCAAGTAAACCTATGCTCAACCGGTAACGTTGCTGCCATATGGCCAGACGTGTGTACAACTCCCGTATGGCTTTACGCTCGTAACTCATATGTTGTAGCAATTCGTTCCGTTGTTTAATTCGTTCCGTTAATGTCACAAAGTTCTCCAGTTAATATCCCGCTTGCGTCTTGTCCCTCGAGCTCTTGACACAGGGTTTACGTTCTCAGCGAAGGAAAGAGATAAGGCGTCAGCACAATTCTGCACCAAAATACCATTCGCGTAATAAACGTTTTCAGTCTCCAAAGTTAGGTTGTACACCACGTTGCCTCGCTCCTCTAAGTCGGTTGGCACATGCTCGAGAACAGCACTCGGTTTTTCTATGACGATTTCCGATGTAGCTAACCCCGCACCATGCGCACTTACGCTCGTCGGTGCGATACCTGCCGCTGTTATTGGCGGCGTTACATCCACACTTTGTCGAGCAGAATTTTGATCTTGTTGGGAAGAATGTTTTATAGCTTGCCCCGCAGTATTCACACACGGCGTCCACCGGCTCTCTTCCTTCCCAGGTTTGTTTTCCGTGCTCCGAGTGCCAACGTAATCCTTCTTCGGAAGCGTGCCATTCTTTAGCCGCCTGCTGAGCTTTCTCCAAGTTAAGCCGACTCTCCGCAACAAACTCGGGGTCTTTGAATCGTTCGAGCATGTGCATTCGTCCATGATCCTTACTGCGAATACACTCGAGGTTAGACATCTCATTGTTCGTCCAATCACCATCAATATGATGGATGCAATGCGACTCTGGAATCGGGCCATTTGCGTCCGACCAGATTCTACGGTGAAGAAGTCGCTCACTGACATCTTTCCGCCCCGACTGATAGTATCGACGTGTTGTTTGAAGGTAAAACGGCTCGTCGTTGTAAACCACTTTTGTAGGGACTGCCATATGAATAATCTCCATGGGGATGCTGATTCTATGACATTATACTTGGTTAGATCGCCAAGGGCAACCCATCCTGAGTCCCAGGTAAAAACTTTATGTGCATGCTTTCCTGTAAGTAAACGACCATTATTAAACTTAACTGTCGCGACAGAAGCTGCTAATGTTTTATGTATCGCGAATATAGGAACACAACCTCTAGGGGTTATAACGACGTCCCCCGCCTCTAACTCTTCTATGGGACGCTCTCCCATAGGCGTAAGCACCATAGTTCCGGCAACGAAGCAATCGGGGGACGGTAAGCCACGTTTCTTCATATCGCTCTTCTTCTCAAGCTTCACTCGCATTCGCTCATCGTACCCGTACTCAATCCCTGTGAGATCGTACATAAGCTCCTGAGCATCCTCTGGGATATCTGCATGCTCTATCCAGTCTCGCATCTTCCACCACATCTCGGAGCGCAAGTTGGTGAACTTCTCGGGGTCGAATGGACGACTTCCGGCCTGGACTTCGATACATCGGTAAGATAATTGACGTAAGCGATCAATAACACCAGCCCCAAGGCCAGCCCCGTCAACAAATACGGTATGAGGTTTAAACGCATCGATAGCCTCAATCACTTTATTAGAAAAAGACATCAAATCCAACTCACGGTACTTTTTGATAGTCAACAGCTTGCGACCGTGCCGCACCACGATCACACTGGAGTCATCACCAAATCGTGCCACGTCAACGCCCAAGACAATAGGATCAGCGGCGTTAGGTTCAACCTCTCGCTGCATAGCCATCTCAACGGCTTCAGTGGATATAAACTGCGAGTCACCGACCCGTGGGAACTGGCCTTTAACCCTGACCCTTACGAAGTCAGAGTCTTCCCCGTAATCCTGAACCCATTCATTAATCAATTCCTTGTTAGTCATCCGAGCGGTACGACTATCGACATGCCAGTTAATCCAGCGATGACGGTTCTTACCAAACGTATCCGCAAAGAATCCGGTACTTTTAGTCGGGTTTCCAAACAGGAACATAAACGGTTCACCGTCAGTTAAACCCCCGTGAGCAACCTCATAGATCTCAGAAGGTACTGCCGATGCCTCATCAAAGATATAAAAGGGTGTCGATTGCGCGTTATGTAAACCCGCAAACGAATCAGCGTTCTCTTTAGTCGCCGCCTGCCCGTTAACCGCCCAAGACTCCTTATGATCCTTATGATGGTACGACAGGTTCCCTTGTGAGTTATGATATTCAAACCAATGCCCGTTGATAGCCAGCTTCTTCCATTTAGCCAGCTCCGCCCACGTCTTATCTTTTAACTGAGCATACTTACCTGCGGTAACTACACCCTTAGCCATAGGTCGGGTAGACATAATAAAGTGGATCAACCAACTGGTAAGGGCTGACTTGCCAATACCGTGACCTGACGCAACTGAGATCATGACTGGCTTAACGGGATTAACGCCGTTAAATTTACGCGCCTTGATTTCCTCACCCCATGTCCTCAAGAAACGTAGCTGCCATTCATCCGGGCCTTGTGGCCACGGTTCCAAGGGAGTCCCTTTCTCCCCCCACGGGAAGCAGAACATTACAAACCCTACCGGATCATCGTAATATTTGGCGATCTCAGCGGCCAGATGCTGATCAAACTTACCTTGATCCATCACACACCAGTGTGACCAAAGCCACCTCTTCCATTATCTTCTAATGTCTGCACCATACTAATGTGCGGTCGCACAACCGGTACAAACAGCATTTGAGCGATACGATCTCCACGACCAATGGTGTAAGGCTCGCCTTCAAAATTTCGATTCCACACCGACACGAATATCTCGCGGTGATAATCACTGTCGATTAACCCCGTCAAGTTTCCTAGCACTATACCGTTTTTACTACCAAGCCCGGAGCGTGGCAGCAACACGGCTGCCATCGTCTCCGGCATTTTGATTGCAACGCCGGTGGGAATCAAAACTGATTGTCCAGGCCAAACCTGAACGATATCTTCAATAGACGCAGATAAGTCCATAGCCGCTGCGCCTTTAGTCGCATAATCGGGTATCCCAGCGCAATGCGCCAGGATCTGCATGTCAACCATTTCAACTGGTTTAGTCATCCAAGCTCTCCACGGTTTTAGAGAACGTCGCCCCTAAGGTCTTGCATCTGGCTTTATAAGCCTGAATAGCAAAGGTCATGGCGTTATGACACAGCAGCTTCGGGTCACGGTGTACGTTACCTGAGGCTACCATGGCCGACAGGATTATCTTGTAGTATTCATCGATTGCCTTATTTGCAGCCGCTCGCTGGGCCGCATTACTCTCAGTCTTCTCGTTCATCAGTCTCTTTATTGTCAGTTACTTCTGTGAATTCAGCGGGTTCAGCTTCGGCAGCAGCTTGGATACGGGCTGCACGCTGGCGACCTTGTTCAAGAATATCAGCAAAGCCATCATCGACTTTGATCTCAGCCTTAAGCTCTACGGGCAGAGTTCTGAACCATTGGTCGTAAAATTTATCGGGATTCTCTTTCGCCCATTCGAGGTGAGCTTTGATACCGCCAAGCATTTCATAGACGGCATGGGTATTGGTTTTGACGCGCAAGATATTACGAACCGTACCCTCTCTTCGGTTGGGAGCGGCTAAGTCTATACCTTTAGCGATATCTTCAGGGGTAAAATTGTCGAGGTTTTTTGCCATTCACTCATGCGAAAGGTCTTGTTACAATGTTCAGGATTCTAACAGATTGAATGAGGAGAGTCAATGGCTTTAACCGATGAAGAAGTAATGGAGATACACGGTTATACGCAGGAAGAATTTGATGCTTTGAGCAAAGATCAGAAGTATAGGCGCAGACATCCGGAGTATAAGGTAAGGGAGGCTGCTCGGATCAAACGGCATTACTATAAACATTGGGAGTGGTGGTGTAAAAAGCGGAAACGATGCAAGATACTGCACCGAAAATTGGCTAACTTCGATGAGACTATCATCGAAGTGCTAAGGGCTGAGAATAAGAAGGAGTTAATTGAAGAAGGTCTCTTACCTGAAGACTTCCGCTGGGACGCTTAACTAATAACCCTACTTTTTGTAGGGTTATTCAAATATTAGGGCCCCCATTTTTTCATATATCTCTCCCTCCATTGTGATCTCAGCGTCCATGGTATCCCCCACCCCCATCACCCTCCCTGCCCGACCTCAGTGTACATGCCCTCAGCCCTTAGAGCAAAGAGCATGGGCGTTGAGTTTTGTTAACAGTCACCGTGGTTCGTAGATCTTAGATCAAGAGCTACGTCTAACGCACTGATTTCCTTAGTCTTTCTCCTGTCTCTCGGCGCTTAGAGCAAAGAGCAAAGAGCAAAGAGCAAAGAGCAAAGAGCAAAGAGCAAAGTGTTCTATCTGCTTACACCGTGGTGCTCAGTGCTTAGAGCACAACGTATCCATACACTCACACCGTGGTGCTCAGTGCTTAGAGCTAAGAGCATAGTCCGTGTCCATCTGCATTGTTCTTCTTATTGACCCAGCGATAGAGCACGCTGGGCTCTTGCTTACTCTTTGTTTTCTTTTAATTATTTGGAGGTGTGTTATGCAAACGATGTTCATTGATGCCGAGTATAACTTGGCTACAACAAAACGTTCCATTTACGACGAAATTCGTGACTACGAGCACAACATAAAAGAAGCTCAGCGTCGTATAGCGAAAGCGTACCGAGAAAGGGACGTCGCGTACCTAAACATGGCTCGTCGCAACCTAGAATGCGCTACTTTAGCTAAAAAAGCCGCGATTCAGATGAAATACGCTGGTCTGCCATTTTAATTAAACACTGTTTAATTAATGTAGACGCCCTACGCGAGTGAGAATGATTCTCATTTGCGTAGATTAATCCCTTTTTACGGAGGTCGTTATGACTACTTTTTATTACGCTGGCATCGGGTCGCGTGAAACACCGCCCGATGTTCTAAAACAAATGAGGCACGTTGCCGCTCGGTTACGTGTTCTTGGGTTGTTCTGCAACACTGGTGACGCCAGTGGCGCAGACAAAGCTTTTCGTGAGGGTGCGATTGACTGCTGTCAAGCTTTCGTACCTCACTCAAAACGAGGTGTTATCAAGGCTCCATTCATTAAAATAACTGATGAGAAATTAGTGCGATGGTCACTGGCGTCAGTTAAAAAATATCACCCATACGCTGATCGGTTTCGTCGGCAATACTCAATCGACCTACACGCAAGGAACGCGTTTCAGGTAATGGGTGTTGATTTGAAAACACCTGTCAGCTTCGTCTTGTGCTGGACACCTGATGGAGCCGAAACCACAACTGATCCTGACCACACCGGTGGTACTGGTCAGGCCATTCGTATAGCAAATGCAAATGCTATTCCTGTCTTCAATCTGTTCCACAAGGACGCACTGGAACGATTGAAAACTCATCTCGAGGGTTTAGGCATTCTCACGAGTGCCTAGCTCGGGTGTCAACTGACACCGTTTACTAATAACTACTTTGGAGAAATAAAATGGCAACATTTGAGCAAGCTGGAAAATTATCACAAGTAATTTTTCCTTCATTAAAAAACATTCCCGATTTCGGGATTAAACCAATCAAAACCCAAACCCGTGATGGGTGGGAATTGGATACAAAAGGTGGGCAACGCCTTTTAGTTGCGGCTCTTAATTTAATCCTCGTTAATGAGGGTACTCGCGATGATTGGTTGCAATCAAGCTTGATCACGGCAACGGGTAAAGCCGTAGAGTTAGCGGTCGCAAGACAAATAAATCGTTACCTGATTGATCAGGGAGTTGTTAACCGTAAAGCAAATACAATCCAACGACGTGATGATAATGGACGCATCACCGAACTGGATATATGGGAGTTAACGCCTAAATATTCAAAAATGTTGGAGGAAACTCCGGTTGATGTTAAACGCACTATTCGCACACCTGAAATGGAACGTTCTACAGGATTCCAGAAAGGAATCGGTGAATTAGGTAATTGCCGTGACGTATTGGAGAAAGCGGATAACGTGGGACTTGTGTTTCACACTGACGCGAAAAGCATGTGTCGCAAATACTTAATGGAGATTAACAAAATAAATGACCGCGATAAGAAAATGTCACGTCGTCAAGATATTTCTAAAATTAACGGCGTTATTTCAACTCACGGTGTAAATAAGGTATTTCATTTAACCAACCGCCTGGAATTCAGAGGGCGTATGAATGCACTTGGTGGAGTTATCTCCACGCAAGGACATGAGCTCCTGAAAGCGATCATTAAGTTCGCTGAAGCTGAAAGTAGAGTCGATATGCAGGAAGTATTTATCTACGCAGGACGCGAATTAGGTTCTAAAGGAACCATGCAGGATGCAGAGTTAATCGGGCGCATGGGTCAGGCTGACGGATTAATTTTACAAAGCCTGACAAGTGATCCGCGTCGTACACCCATCAAATTAGATGGGTCGTGTAACGGTATTCAGTGGATTTCATCCTTTCTCGGGTTACCAGAAGTTGCGAAACTGGTGAATGTCATAGGTGATTTACCGAATGACTTCTATACCGAGTTCATGACACGCTACGGATTGCGTGATCGTGATCAGGCGAAAAAGTTCGTGATGCCATTTGGGTATGGCGCGAGTAAAAAAACCCTCGTTAAAAATGCCTTACTCAGTCCTAGACGAGTCGATGAAATCTTGAATGATCTCTACGAATGGGCACCAATTGAGGACTATTTTTCACATCTAAAAGCGTTCGCTGAAATGGCAATTGATGATGGTGTTAAAGAATTCCGTTGGGTAATGCCTGACGGGTTCGAAGTGATTCAATCATACGAATCGTTTGAAGTAATCAACGAGGGTAACTTCTCGGTTAATATCGGAGATGCTGAAGTTCTTGGTTGGAAAATGGCATCGGCCTTAGCGCCGAATATCATACACTCAATCGACGGGTACTTCCTTCGGGAAGTTATCCGTAAATGTGATTTTCCTTTAATCACCATTCATGATAGCTTCGGCTGTCATAGCAGTAACGTGAAAAGACTACGTAAAATATTAGTGGAAACATTCAGGGAAGTTATTGAGGCTGATTTACTCAATAACATCATACGCCAGTTGGGATTCGAGTCCGATTGGAAAACAATTGACCCTAAATTAATAACTAACCCTTACATGTTCATGTAAGAAACTAACCTACGCCACAGGGACGTGGCACTAACAACTGGAGATAAGAAATGAACGTAGCATTTAGTACAAAAGAAGAAGTCATACAAGCATTAGAGCATCTAGGATATAGGCCAGAAGCGATAACCAAGATAGCAGATGCTTGGGAACTATTTTATTTCTCAAGAAAAGACGAAGCCGAGGAGTTAGCGTCGGTGTTCATACCCTTCCTAATGACGCACATCTTAATGTCCCACAAGGGCAAAGAGTTAATGAAAACCTACGTAAAAGAGTACCGCTACGAACATTTAGTTCGTGACTTAGGCTATTAAACCCCTCAACAACGCACCAGGCTATTCAGCTTGGTGCGTTATTTCATTGTTTAGAGATTAAAAGGAATCGCTAACGCGATGCTCTAATTTTAAGCTTTTTAAATGAGCTCGCTTCGCGAGACTTTTATTTGTTTCGCTAGCGCGAGGCTTATATATTTTTATGATTTAAGATCAAGATCAAGATCAAGATCAAGAGCTAGGACGAGATCCCGCTTATCTACTTTGTCCCTGGCTTAAAAGAGCACGAGAGAGCACGGGAAACAATGTGGGGCGCGGGGAAATGCCTCTTAAACGCCCGTAGAAGCCCATAGCGGCACGAAATTATAAATTAGATACTAGGAGACAAATTATGCGATATCTTGCCAATGCATTCAGTTTAAACATGCTGAGCAACACAGTCCATGAAGGACTGTTAGTAATCAAAAAGAGAGAAATCTCAAAAGTTCCTAACAACGTCACATCAATTGTGGGGCATCAAACCACAGCCGATGTATTCAGTACCGTACTGGGATTCCCAGTCAATTGCAACCGTACATCTTTCACCTTAGAAGAAGGAGATCATTTATTCATAGGCCAATACACTGGCCCTAGACTCGAAGAAGGAACCACTAAATTACCAGGAGGAGCTGTAATCACATGGTATGAAGTCTGGTTAGAAGAATGCTGTACAAAAGAGGAATTAGTATGAACAAAGATATAAAAGATGCGTTAGGTCAATACTGGGCTCACTGCTTCAATGAAATGGAAGCTGTGGAGGCTATCGCTAACTCATTCGGAACGGAATTAAGTATTGATGAAGTTCATCGGGCTTATCAACAGTTTGAAAATGAGTTAATTGAATACGAATTAGCTCACCCATGACAACAGTGCTCGTAACCCTCGCTATTTTAATCATAGCAGGATACATCAACAGTCCATTGCTGAACCTGCTGCTATTTGTAGCAGCTGTGTTCATCATCGGTTCCGCCTTAACGCCAGTTCTATTCATCTATGTTCTAGTTGCTGGATGCTTAAAAATAAGGTGATCATTACACTACACTTTTGGGCAGACGTATATAGGCTACAACCCGCATGAATACTCATATGTACATGACAGATTACACTACAAACCTCAAAAACATAGACAAAGTAATTGTATATCTACCTGTAAAAACCCTCTATATATATATTATATTTCTATTATAAGTAGTAATGTAGTGTAATAAGTCATATATATATGATATAATAAAGTTATAAATCAATAACTTACGATTACCACTTATACACCTAACTTATTACACTACACAAATGAAAACATGTAAACGATGTGGTGCTGAACACGATAGAAAAACATCAACATTATGCAGTCCATGTGGAACCATAGACGCTAGAGAAAGACGCCAGCGGAAAATGGCTGAGCAAGGAAAACAATTATGTCCTGTGTGCAAAACCTATCAGAAATATTCAACAGGTCACGCATGCCCTAAATGCATAGCCGCTGCCCAAAACCGAGAATCTGCCCACGCCGCTAGAACCTTAGCCGCTAGAGCTAAGCTGGCAACCCAAAACGAAGAACGTGCCCTCTTAGAAGACCCACCAACACATAAACGATGCAGCCTGTGTGAAGAACTAAAACCTATCAATGAATTCAACCATCGAACTCGGGTTATACGAGATAGTTTCTTTGATGTGATAGATGAACGACCTGAAATATCCAGCCACTGCAAACCATGCGCTCGTGCCTATACCGCAACGAATCGAAAAACCATCAATGTAGCACTTGCAGAACCCTGGCATGTAATAAAACTAAACAGCCGTGTCTACGCTGTTAGCGCTAAGGGCTTAGATAAAGAGGAATTGATCAAACGACTCACCCGTAAAGGAGCTAACCTTAAAGCCGGAACCTTTGGTAATGATTACGCATTGCATGTATACGCACCTACCATGCGAGGAAACCCTTACTTTCAATGCGAAAGCATAGATGGCTGCCTAAAACAATTCAGAGACTTTTTATTATTACCCATGCAAAACTCTTAAAAGGAACCCCTTAAAAATGACCTCCGTAAACAATACCTCAACCACCACAGGTGTAGGTGCATACTTTGAAGACGGTGACTGTATAATAGGCCATATCTTCGAGCACGACAGCTTCATCCCTGATTACCCTTACGGAGACCCCGTAAGATTAACCATCCAATGTGAGGATAACGATGATTTGAGTGAACCTGATAAAATAGACATAACCAGTAGGTTCCCAAGCTGCAATGAACCCGAATCAGATTGGTAAAAACATGACCTTTTAAAACCATGACCTTTTTAAAACCATGACCATAGCCAACCACGACCCAGCAAACTTTCACCCATACATGTTTGAATCCGGTGATTATCGTCAAGGGTTAAGCGTGTATGCCCCAACAACCCAAAGTTATTTCAATTTAGACCTTAGATTAAAACAACCGATCCCAGTCCCTTTACTATCCGACTTCGAAGGCGAATATAGAACCCGATTCCCTTGTCTCGAGACCTAAAACGACATCATCATGACAACAGTAAACTTCGACCCTAGCCACATAAACCTGTGCATAGATTTTAATAACCTGGAAAGTCCGGGTGACTATGAGATGCGTCGCTTTATAATACATGACACCTCAATACCCTTAGACCATAGCGCCATTGACCACAGCATCTGGTGTCAACCAAGTAATCTTCTATGCGATAGTACCTCAGATATAGACGAACTTGAGCTTCATGACATGCTAGTTAGATTCCCATCAGCTAATGACCCGACATGCAGGTGACCGACATGCATATAACATTCCTAAGCGGTGACTGTACAATCAGCCCAGAATTAAATACTCCATCAACCAACTGTCAATCCATACCTTCACGGCATAGAGTAAATATGCACGCCGCCACCGCACCAACACAAAACACCCCATATTGTAACGTTGATAGCTGCCGGTACCCGTCCTATAACGACAACTCAAAGATAAGATGATACAACCCTTCTTTATAGATAGTGACTTTGCCTTCATCTGACTGAAACAAGACAGTCAGTCTACCTTCAACCCTAAGCTGCTAGCTCCTTACAGCTCGCCTATAGCCTGTAATCCAGATAAACCAAACCTCCCAGACGACTATGGTACCCAAATTCAAAAACGGTAACTTTAACGAGCTAGGCAACAACGCCAACTTTCAACCTGCCGCTCAATCACGTTGTGAGCGCCTATACAAAACGCATGAGCAACCTGAATTTAGAGGTATACGTTATAGAAGCCTGCTAAACAACATACCCATAGAACAAATTATGGATGCACCCGATTTGAGGTACTTATGATTATCCCTAACTTCCATGACGGTGAGTTTACTAATATACGAAATGACAACCTCGATACTGTTAAGACCCGATGCGAGTACCTAATAGAAACCCACCCTCAACCCGTATACAGATCCATAGCTTACAACAGCATAGTTCAATGTATCCCTATTGAAGCACCATTAAAACCAGACCTACCGGAGTTATGACATGCACGTAAGACTTTACGAAGGTGACATGACCCTATACACATCTGACGAATCCATAGTAAATATGCAAATCCTATGCGAAAAGGTAGAAAACATAAAACCCAGTAAAGCAAGCATATTAAACTGGGCGTCTAGAAACCAGACCCCAGTCGCTTTCGAAAAAGACTTACCCTACATACCTAAACACAGCCTATGAATAAAGAATTTGAACGAGAGCTAAAAAGCTTACTAAAAAAACACAGAATCGGGCTGCAGTTGTATTGTTACGATATGGTAGCTACGCTTGCATACGATGATGAAGATTCTAGCGACAATATCATCTGTGAACAGGAAGAGTCAAAGTATGCGTGTACTGTTGTTAATGATTACTTAGATATAAAACCATGTTCCAAGAATTCATCGATGGAGACTCGTTCCAATACGAACCCTCCTTAAACCCTTCACCTTTATACACACAGGAAATAGACGGTTATAAAGACATAAACCTGGAAATAATCATCGACGACGAGTACACCCCTTGTAACAACCAGGAGCCTTTGACATGATGACATTTGAAAACGGGGACGCTAACCTACTGGAAGGCGTGAGCGGATACCCTTATCTTGTAAACGTTCAGTCGGAATGCGAAGGATTTATATCAAACGACCGACGATCCATATTAATATACAGCAGAGAAACCTATCACCCTTCACACGGTTCTCAAGAAAGTCAAACACCTTTTGTTCCATTTATAGACTATGACCCCTATGACCCCAGAAGTTAGATTCAACACCTTAAACGGGGATTTCAGTATGACTCATGACCGACAGCTTAAATACCCTTCAGACATGTCCGTAGAGATACACCACATATGTCTATATTACGTGAGTACGCAACAAACAACTAAATTCCCTGAGCACATGACTCATAAAAATTTAATAATGTTACCAACAATCCCATAGGAGGCCACATGCCAGACATTAAACCCAGCGAAATTAAAGATATCCAGTGGTCTAAGCCACTGAACCAAACCGTTATCACCCTGCGTGACGGTACTAAACATGCAGTTAGCCAGTCACCTCAACGAGTGATGTTATGGCTGAAGTACAACTAAAGCTTGGTATTAAAGATATCAGCGAAACCTATGGCCTGACTATAAATCAGGCCAAAGCAACCGTCTACTACCCCAACTTCCCAGCACCGCTTCGCGAAACTGGGCCCAAAGGTTCAAAGCTCTGGGCACGAAGTGAGTTGGATCAATATTTTAAACTAACGCCAAAGATAAATTGGTGGGAGTACATGCCAGCGAGAAACTTATATGACACCGAGAATGTATCTAAACAACGATCAAAATGAAGTGATCATCAGTAATAAAGACTTACCTGACCACATTAACGTAACATGGATGCTGGAACACATCACCGTGAACCATAAAGGACAAGTGTTCGTAGATGAAGAATACGAAATGGACGACATACTGGACGCTGTACGATTCCTGTACACCGAGCGTGACCTTTATGCCTAAAAACGTCCTGGTTAAATACATTAGCAACACCAAATGGAGCAGCGTGCCTTACGACATGCTGCTTAAAATCTACAACCTGCTTGGAGAATGTCATCATGGACATACTGAGAACACTAAATCTCATAGCCAATCAAAGTGACAAACAAGGTTTCGTTAGTTATAAAAAGTTAAACGACCTAAACCTCGACATAAACCCCGTCATCAAAGAGCGCCTTCGCGAGATGGTAAACAAGCGCATGGGGTGGTCACGTAGATTCGACGCCTTCGCACTTCGATTTATTAAACGCATGGGGCACAAGCCTGACCCAGACGGAACAGTGATCGATTGGCAAACAATGGAAACGTACAAACTGCCAGACCAGCTTGACCGCTTATTCCACACCAGACACGAGTATAGGCCGCCAAATCAATCCTACATACTTAACCATAGGCTCCATCTAAGCATAGGAGGGAGAAAAAGAAGATTTAACCCATCATCAACTTATACCCGTTTACGAACCAGTAAAGCAAGAATCCTAGGCGAAGCGCTTAAGTACCAGATCAACCCGTCCAAAGCCGTATTCATAAACGAGCACACGACCCCTAAATACGTTGATGACTTCTACATTCACATGGACTTACCCGATAAGAACATGATCACCATCACCTTAAACACCAAGTATCTATGTCTTAGAGCTAAGCCCTTAGAAGATAACGTATATCAGGTATGGCTACTCAAAAAGTCCAAGTTCGGAGCTTATCCAAACGGGCCGAGTAAAAACAAGATCGAAGTGAAATACGCCTGCCTTGACCACAACGTCGTAGGGTTCGGACGCACTATCGCTGCAGCTAAAAGTGGCTGCACGCATAAAATAAAACACACCGTAGCAAAGGAGCTTAAAAATGAAACTATCTGAAATCCCATCAGCCTTACAAACCGCACGCGATGCAGGCCTTAGCGTTTACATAAAAGGCCCACCGGGAAACGGTAAAACTGCTATCGTTCGTCAGTTCGCAGACGCTAACAACATGGAGCTTATCCACATCCATGCCCCATTAACCGACCTGCTGGATATTAAAGGCGTCATCTCGACCAAAGAAGATAAGGCACAGTTCTTACCCTTGAGCATCTGGCCTGAAGAGACGGATGATCCCGTCGTAGTCCTGATTGACGAGTTGCCTCAATGCGTACCTGCGATCCAGAACGCGTTCAGCCAACTGCTGATCGATAAGCAGATGGGCGATATCAAACTGCCCGAGGGATCGATTGTCATCGCTACAGGTAACCGTAAAGAAGACCGCGCAGCAACCAACAACATGCCTAGTCACGTAACTAACCGTGTCATGCATCTGGAAGTTGATCGCAACAGTGAAGATTTCTTCGACTACGCCAAGCGTAACGGCTTCGAATCTAGTATCATAGCTTTCCTGCGCTTTAAACCCGACTGCGTTTACACCTTCGACGCTAAGAACAACCAAGACCCATACGCAACATACCGGTCATGGGAGTTCGTAGATCGAGTCTTGAAGACCGAACCTGATGAAATACTCTTACCTGAAGTGCTTAGAGGCTTGGTCGGAGACGCCGCTCGTGAATTTATCGCATTCAGGCACCTCTGTGCAGACCTGCCTGACCTGGAGCAACTGTTGAAGCGCCCTGACACATTCGAAGTGCCTCGTAACACTGGAATGCTGTACGCCTTAGCCACAGGCTTAGCGAAACACGTTAACAAAGACACCGTGAGCAACTACTTCAAACTGGTATCTCAGATGCCGACCGAATTCAGTGTACTGTCAGTTCGTGACGCACGAGATTCATTCCCTGAAATTAAACGCCATAAAGATTTCGGTGTATGGTCAAAAGCCAACATCGACATCATCATGTAAACCCCTAAGGAGACACCATGAACATTTTCGTATTACGCGACTATTGGTGCCTCCTCGGCCACATCGTAGCTGAGGATGCAGAGACATACACCTTAACCGACACGTCTGTCATCAGACGCTGGGGTACAAACGCAGGTCTCGGGCAATTGGCGATGGACGGTATCCGCAAGGATACTATTCTTGACCGACAACCAAAAACCGTCGTGCGTAAAAACAACATCTCATTCATTATGGACGTAAGTGAAGACATCACCCCTGAGTCTGTAGCCGCTTACTTCGTAAACGGAGAACTGGGATGAACGCCCTGACCAAACTTACAAAAGCTCGAACACAGCTTTTGATTAAAAATCCTTTCATGTCGTTGCTGGTCTTACGATTAGCACTCGAAGAAAGCCCTATCCACACTATGGCCACGGACGGTCGTAACATCGTCTATGATCCTAAATTCGTAGAAAAGCTGCCAATGGAGCACCTTAAAGGAGTGATCGTCCATGAAGTCATGCACTGCATGTTCTTCCATCCGTTCAGACGAGGTAACCGTGACCGTAAATTATGGAATATAGCCTGCGATTACGCTGTAAACCTGATCATCACCGAAGATTTAGGTATGTTCTTACCTGAAGACGCCCTGTGTGATGTTAGGTATCGGGGTATGACAGCCGAAGCCATATACAACCAGCTGTTGAGTGAATCTAACCCAGACTCGGGTTCAGGTTCAGGCTCCAACTCCAACCCTAACTCAGGCTCCATAGGGCAATGCCCGTGGGGTCAGATCGAAGATGCTGAAGGTAGTAAAGAAGAGATTCAACAACTGGAAGCCGCGTGGCAAATGGCCTCAGAAGAAGCTGCAACCACCGCTAAAATGGCTGGCAATCTACCTAAATCTCTCGAAGAACTGGTTAAGAAAGCTCAAGCTAAGATCAACTGGCGTGAGCAATTGGCTCGAATTATCGGCGGAATATCTAAGACCGATTACGCATGGTATCCACCGGATATCCAATACATTCAGCATAAGTTACACATCCCTACCCTGAACGCTCCATCTATCGGTCATCTGGTGTTGGCTTTAGATACATCAGCCAGCGTCAGTAGCGATGAGATTGGACAGTTCTTTGGGGAGCTGCAGTACATTGTCGATAACGTCAAGGCCGAACGCTTCACCGTTATCCAGTGCGACACAAAGATCAGTCACATTGAAGAACCAGAGGCGCTTGACGACCTTAAGCCACACATCTACGCCCGAGGTGGTACGCGATTCGAACCTGTATTCGAATGGTGTGAGGATCAACAAGTAGACGCCTTACTCTATTTGACTGACATGGAGCCTATGTACTGGCCTGATAAACCCGATTACCCGGTTCACTGGGTACGAACAGCCGATATAGATGCACCTTACGGCTCACATATCGACTTATTCAGAGGAGATCAGACATGAGACACTTATCTCATTTATTAAAACACTTCGACAGTTGGTCAGGTGACAAGACTGTCGATCAAGGTGATGGATCAACGTCCCGTATCTTACGGGACATCCGTCAATCCAAAAATACAGACGAAAACCCATACTTTAGCGGCGGAACACCTAAAGCTATCCGTAAAGCTATGAAACGGGGACTGTACCCCCACTTTACCGGCGAATTGCCTAAAGAACACGTACTACGGGTTAGCCCCTACGGCATGTTCGTAATCCCTGTCAATGATATACGACGAACCTACATTCCTGTGACCGCCAAGCGTGACGAGATTTGGGCGTATAAAGAAAAGCGCGGAAAAATCATCCGCTACGCCATTCAAGGCAAGACCTTTACCAAACCCCGTATCGAGTTCAAATCCATCGAAGTTGCACAACACCCTTCGTTAATCGTTGAAAAGAGCCATAGCATAATCCAGGCAACCTTAACTATGGGTTACCGCTGGAAACTGACATCCCAGCTTCACACCCGCGACTGGGTTGTTGCCGATGTCCTTAGCACTGAGATCATAGATGACATTCAAGTCCATAAGATCTTAGCCTGGGACGCCAGAGTTATGCGTAAACAGCTTAGAACGGCTGGATTAGTTACCCAACCTATTCAAACCAAATATGCCGCAATTCATAACGGCATAGTAAGTATCGCTAACACCCAAGGCCGAGCCATGGGCGGTTATACAGCCCGTGTTAAAACCGTAATAGGAGACGAATTATGGGATCTGTGATCCTTAGAAAAACCGACTCAACCGGCAAGACCCGTGTCTGGTCGGCTGAAGTTAAAGGCCGCGAAATCCACGTCAGTCATGGCGTAGAGAACGGCACGTTAAATAAAGTCGTGACCATTTGCCACCCTAAAAATATAGGCAAGAAGAACGAAACCACCGCAGAAGAGCAAGCAGCCATCGAATGTGCTGCCTTATATAAAAAGAAGCAAGATCGGGACGGATACGGTAGTAATGACACCATATACCCTATGCTAGCCCGCGATTACAGTAAATTAAGTCACCAAGTTAAAGCTAAAACCGTATTTGTCAGTCCAAAACTGGACGGAGTACGCGCTATTTGGCGACCTGATAAAAAGAAATTCCAAAGCCGTAAAGGTACGTTTTACGACGTTCCCCATCTGGAAGCCGCACTTAGTAACTGTTCACACATTTTAGACGGAGAAATCTATCACCACCACACCCCTTTAAACCAAATCGTAAGTGCTTGTCGCTCTACCAGCGAATTAACATCTATGTTAGAATTCCGAGTATTCGATTTGGTAAACGATGACACGTTCGTAGATCGTTACCTGGACTATTGCAACATTGTTCAGGATATCAATAACGAGAAAGTAATAGCGGTACACCAAACCTCTATTACCGTTTGCAAAATCAAAGATTACCACGATTATTTTATTAAACACGGATTCGAAGGCGTCATGATCCGTACCAACGGGCCATATAAGCCGGGAACGCGCTCACCAGACCTCTATAAATACAAAGAGTTTCTGGAAAGTGAGTTCGAGATCATCGACGTATCCTTAGATAAGCGTGGGCAAGGCGTACTCAGATGTAAAACCGACAACAATCTTGCCTTCGACTGCCGTTGCCGAGGCTCGGATGCTTATCGTTTACATCAAGCCGCTAAACCTAATGAATACATAGGTAAGCACCTAACAGTTAGGTACTTCGCGTTAACCGAATACGGTATGCCGCAATTCCCTGTCGGCATTACAGTGCGTGACGACATATTTCTACCCTAACTCGGAGGGCAGGTCTCCTGATAACCGAGTCGCCGTCAGTACCGGTGTTATGTACTGCTCCTTAGTGTTGTTACTCCAAGCCCGCATGATGCGGGCTTCTTTTTCAGGTAGAACATGCAATTAAATTTCATATACGCGAATAAACCCCTCGTTAAAAACCTCATTACAGGAGAAAGTTACCCATTAGTTAGTAAAGTATCCAGCGCCAGTTTTGCAGGCGATGGAATAATGTGGATTTACGCCACTTTAAAACTCACAGCCGATATCAAAAGTGCCCTACTTACAGGCAAATTAACCCAAACCTTAAAAGAAGAATCCAGAGCAGGTAAAGTTGAAGACGAACCGACCCAATTACTGATTCTCGATGTCGATAAAAAGCTTCCATTCACCACCCGTGACGAGTTTTTAAACGCCATTGGTATCAATTGTTCCTACGTCTTCCAGCATTCCTCTCGATCTAAGAGCGAAGATTCTATTGAAGGACACTACTTCATAGAACTTAATGAAAAAACCGAACGTGAGCAAATCAAACGCTGGCTTAAACACCTGAATCTAACCCTCTTTACCCAAGAACTTGAACTATCCAACAGCCGTTTAGCCCTTAAATGGCCGCTTGACCCTATTGTCAACGATCCCGCTCGCATCGTTTATATCGCCCCACCCATCTGTGAAAGCGATCCAATCCAAGAGCGTATCGTTCTTATTGAAAAAGACAGTGCCCAATTCTCAGTTCCAGACATTCAACCGCCTGACGCTGAGCCGTTTATTAATCAGTTACGGGGCGAGATCAATCTTGAACCTCGCGCTTTGAATAAACACATCATTAAAGTCACCCCAGACGAGGTCAAAATCGATGAATACAAGGAAAACAACGGTTTTTACTACTTTAATATCAACGGTGGTGATAGCTGGGCTTATTACACTCGCGCTGATGAACCTGATGTGGTTAGCAATTTCAAAGATGAGCCACGCTTCAGGCTTAAAGACGTTGATCCGGAATTACATAAGCAACTTCAACCGGAGTTACCTATGAGCGGACAGCCTTTAACACTCGATGACGGTCAAATCGTAGAACTGGAACCCATGGTATTCCGCGAACCTAACGGTGACGTGTACTATCAAGTCCTACACGACGGTAAAAAGATACATAAATACTTCAAAACATCCGGTAAAGCCAAGCTTAGAGACTTCATGCTGAGTAATGGAGGCCCGGCTCCGGGTATCATCGACGATTGGACAGTTGAATTTAATCCTTGTGATCACGACTCCTTCCGAGCCGATGAACGCTGGATGAACCTGTTCACCCCAACCCCTTTTATGATGATAACTGACAAATCGACTGATATGCCGCCGCTTTGTGAAAAGTTGATACGACATCTATGTGTAGACGATGAAACGTATCACCACTTCATAAACTGGTTAGCGTTTATCTACCAGACTCGTCAGAAAACCGGTACCTCCTGGCTATTTCACGGTACAACCGGTACTGGTAAGGGTACGTTATTTAACAAGATACTTCAGCCTATTTTCGGGCATCGACACACCCATAGCTGTACGATTGAACACGCTGTTGAAGATAAGAATGAACACATGGAGCATTGTATGATCCTGTTCATCGATGAATTCGACATCGCTGACATGACCGATAGTTCAAAAGCATTTAACAAGCTCAAGAACTACATCACCGAAGAATGGTTAACGATACGGGCTATGCGAACCCGTCAAACTCAGGCCAAAAACTACACCAACGTCATCATGACGACTAACGTAGATTTGGCAATTAAGATCGATGAGTCAGACCGACGAGTTAACCTCCCTCCCCGTCAGAATCAATCATTCACAGAATTACCTGAATGGCGTGATCAAATAGATAATGAGTTAGGCGCATTATGCAGTTACTTAAACGCCTATGCCGTAGATGAACGAGCCGCACGAACCCCGTTAAAGAACGCAACACGCGCCAGCATGATTGCAGCAAGCCGAACATCTCACGAAGAGTTCTTTTACAGCTTTAAGAACGGTGATATCGAGTTCTTCCTAGACCATCTTCAAACGCAAATCCCCCTTGACGAAATCGTCGAATACACCCGATTTGAATCAACGATACGGGAATGGGCTGAAGATGCCGGAGGAGATCAACTTGTCACCATGCCCGAACTAATGGAAGTTTACAAATACATCTGTAAACCTAAAAACTTCACCATGCTTAAGTTCAAGCATATGTGCAGCCATAACGGATTAGAGTTTACCCGAACCACTTGTAACAGTGAACGTGTCTTAGCTTATACCGTTGTATTCAATAAACCTGTTGATATGAGCGTCATACCTAAGCGCAATATACCACCTCAATCCAATAAGGTAGTTAACTTGAAATAATGTATTTACTGTATGAAGGGCCCTCCGAGCTAGACGGAGAGCCCATTGTCCTTTTGATGACCGGTGACGACCGGCCCAGTTCAAATACTAAAACCGGCCCCATGATGCAAACATGGATTATTAAACAAAACGAATCACCAACAGAGGCTTATCACAACCAAACAACTCAATCTATATGCGGTGACTGCCCCTTACAAAACGGTATTTGCTACGTTACTTTAAGCCATAGTCCGACTCGAGTATGGAAATCCTATAAAGCGGGTAACTACAAAACAGGTAACCTTAAAACTATCGGACGCAATCGACTTATCCGCGCCGGAGCTTATGGTGATCCAAACGCAGTCCCAAAAGGGATATGGGAGCATCTATTAATGTACGCCTTAGGCCATACAGGATACGTCCATACCCATACCGAACTTAAAGGTGTCCTGCAAGCCTCCTGTGAAACCGAAGAACAGGCCGCCGAGCTGCAAGCCGCTGGCTGGAAGACTTATCGTTCCAAAATGGAACACGAGCCTTTAATGCCAGGTGAAATCTTATGCCCCCATGAGAAAACAGGCATCCAATGTATTCAATGCTTGTTGTGTGACGGTAAAACCAAGAACATCGCCGCTAATATACACGGCGCAGAGTGGAAGAAGAACAGATATGAAGACTACAGACAGAGCCTGGAGTTACAGTTCGCTGACGTTGTATGAGAAATGTCCGCACGCCTACAAACTCCGCTACATCGATAAATGTAAAGAACCACCCAACGAGGCTATGGAACGAGGTAATAAAATCCATACTGAAGTTGAGAATTTCCTGACACATCAAGGCGACCTGTCCGAAGAAACTCAGAAACTCAAAGCTTACTATAATGGAATGCGTCATCTACAACCCGTCATAGAAGAACCTTGGGGGTTTGACATCAACTGGCAACCTACGGATTGGGCTGACGCCTGGTGTCGAATGAAACTAGACGCTTATGTCCCGGGTAAGTTCTTCCAAATCTGTGATCATAAAACAGGAAAATATTATCCCGTCAAAGCGATTGATCAAGGTCAACTGTACGCTATCGGAGCCAGTATTAAATTCCCTGAATCTGATAAGTTTGAAGTGACCTTCGCTTACGTTAACAGCGGTGAATTGAAAGTAACCACTTATACTCGCCCTAAAATCGAAAAATTCAAACAACGATTCACTGAGCGGGCTATGAAATTAAACATAGATCGCAAATTTGAAGCAAAACCCCATTTATATAATTGCAAATATTGCAGTATGTTAGAAAACTGCGAGTTTGGAGTGACAGAATGATCCCAGAACCCTTCAAACATCAAGCCGAGACAACTAACTTCTTTCTCGAAAACCCTAGAGTATTCTGCACAAGCGACCCCGGCACAGGAAAAACCAGATCAGTTCTTGACGCTATCAAAAAAGTAGAAGGTAGAACCCTAGTTATCGCGCCTAAATCCATCCTTGAGCCTAGTTGGGGTAACGACATCAAGAAGTTCACACCCCATCTAACTTACGGTATAGCCGATGCTAAAGATCGCGCCAAACCATTTACAGATAATGTCGATGTTGTTTTAATCAACCACGATGGAGTCAAGTGGGTTCGAGATAACACACAATATTTAACAGGCTTTACAACCCTGGTAGTCGATGAATCTACAGCATTTAAACACCATACCGCTCAAAGATCTAAAGCATGCGCCGCAATAACGCCTTATTTTGAGCGACGTATCCTGCTTACCGGCACGCCCAACCCTAACTCCATCCTAGATATCTGGCATCAAATGAAAATCATCGATGACGGAGAAAGACTTAACCCATCATTCTGGAAATTCAGAGCCTCAACTCACACCCCTATTACAATGGGAGGATTTACTAATTGGGAAGAAAAAGAAGGTATCCAGACCGCCATATTCGGACTTATTCAAGACATCAACATCCGATATAAATTTGAGGATTGTATTGAGATACCTGAGAATTTCACAACCGATATATCCTTTGACCTTAGCCCTAAGCACCGAGCACTTTATAACGAACTCAAGCGCACTTCGTTATTAGAATTTAAACAAGGCGCTATTACGGCTGTAAACGCCGCTTCATTAGCAACTAAACTTTTACAAGCCGCTTCAGGTATCATTTATGATGCTACGGGAAATCCTATAGAACTTAACTCAGACCGGCACGAACTCATCACTGATCTTATTGAACAACGAGATCAATGTGTCGTTGCATTCAACTGGAAACATCAGAGGGACGCACTGGTAAAATTAGCTACCAAACGAGGAATATCTTATGGTATTATTGATGGCTCCAAGTCAACTGATGATAGAAGTAAGACAGTCGAAATGTTCCAAAACGGAGACATTAAAGTCATCTATGCCCACCCTGCTTCGGCTTCGCATGGACTGACCTTGACCCGAGGTACTTCAACCATATGGGCTTCCCCTACCCAAAACGCTGAACATTATGAACAATTTTGCAGGCGTATTTACCGTGCGGGGCAGACTAAACGAACCGAAACTGTACATATAACCGCAGCAAACACGCTTGAAGAGAGGGCTTATACCAATCTAATTAACAAGCGAACCAAAATGCAAGACTTACTTGAATTACTTGAATCATGAAACTAGGACAAACTATCGACAGACTCCTTGAGATCCGTGACAAAAAAGCAGAACTCAACGCTGAAGTCAAAAAACTAACCGAAGAGTTCACCGAACTCGAACAAACCTTAATCCATAAACTACAGGAAGAAGAAACCACTCAAGGACGCAGCACCAAAGCAACCGCTTCAATAACCAGTACAACCATCGCTGCTATTGAAGATTGGGATGCGTTTGAACGCTGGGTGTTAGCCAACGAAGCCATTTACATGATCCAAAAGCGCGTATCCAACGGTGCCTACCGCGAACTGATCCAAACCGGCGAAGAGATTCCTGGACTTAAACCTTTAAAACAAACAACCATTAGCCTGAGACGATTATGAGCACAGCTTTAGCAAACCTGCAAGAACAACTGCGGAAAGAACTCAACGTTCAACGCGGACAATTACCTGCCGGAGATGTCTCCAGCACTATTTCACTTAAAAACAAAAAGTTTACCTTACCCAACGGCGAGTCTAACGACGGCCCAATGCGTTGCATCATTCTGGATCAACGCTGGACTAACAGCTATTTCAAGGGCAAATTCAATAGCGCTGATCCACAACCGCCTGTGTGTAGCGCCAAAGGGATCGATGCTAACACCTTAGCCCCGGTAAAGAACGCCAAAGAACCACAAAGCGATTCATGTGACACTTGTCCTCAGAATGAATTCCCTGAGAGCGGTGGCGGTAAACCTTGTAAAAATGGCGTACAGATAGCGGTTACCGTAGAGAACCCGACGGAAGACAGCCCTGTATTTCTCATCAACATGGCACCAACTTCCCGAATCCACTTCGTTAACTACGTTAACATGGTTCAAAGCTTAGGCATGATGCCAGTGCAAGTCGTAACCACACTGGATTTCGATGAGAAAGAATCTTATGTCAAACTGACCTTCTCTAACCCAACCCCACATGACAGTCTATTACCAGCAATGGCTTTACGCGAACGTGCGCAGAAGTTATTGAATAAGTGATGAACGAATCCGGTTTCACCCGAGCTGTTAACGCCAAACTACCTGAGGATATCTACTCCCTCAAGTTATCCGAGCGTTTCAGTGCAGGTGTACCGGACTGCTATTACTCTGGAGCAAGTGACCTATGGATAGAATTCAAATTCTACGCCAACGGTCTACCTGCTAATGTCAAACCTAAGCTCTCAGCTTTACAGCGCAAATGGTTAAATGAACGCTATGATCAAGGCCGCAATGTTCATGTAGTTGTAGGATCTCCTACGGATTGCCTTATCTATAGCGATAAATCCTGGAATAAACCTAAACCAAAAAACCAAAGCGTTAGTCGAGCTGATCTTATCGAATGGATAACTAATCAATGCAGGTCAACTTTATAAGCGCCACACCTCGTGGACAAGAACTCATCGCCTATTGTGCAAGAGTTAGTTCTAAAGACCAGAACAACCCAAGAATTAAACACCTTTTACAATACTGCGTTAATCACGGGCATTGGAGCGTGTTTGAACAAGCCCATATGACCATCGAGATCATTGCATCTCGCAGTATTACACGCCAAGTGTTACGGCACAAATCCTTCTGTTTTCAAGAATTCTCTCAAAGATACCAAGAAGTAACCCAATTCGAGCAAATTCGAGCCAGACGGCAAGCTGATAACAACAGACAATCATCCATAGACAACCTGCCAAACGAAGTTAAATCCTGGTGGGCTGAAATCTTAATGAAACATCAACAAGCATCCATCGAGTTATATAACAGCGCCTTAGAAAAAGGCATTGCTAGAGAAGTTGCTCGTGACTTATTACCCGAATCTGCCCAGTCAAGATTGTATATGACCGGAAATATTCGATCCTGGATTCATTACCTAGATCTTAGAGATAAAGGCGATACCCAATTAGAACATCGATTAATAGCCGAAGCTATTAAACCTATATTTAAAGAACATTTCCCTATCGTTGCAAGCGCAGTATGGCCCAGTTAAAAACAGGACAATACAAAGGCGTATTCTTCGATAAATACGGAAACAAATCCCGTAAAGCCCATCACGTTATTGCAGACAGCTATACACAAGCTGTTCGTAAGTGTCGGCTTTACGCCAGATTCGCCCAGTACCATTCATTTCGGATAGACCGGGCCATTTACAACAGCCTGGACAAACTATCGTGAGTTTACATTTACCCCTTCATATGACACCCGAAGAGTATCAACAATGGCTAAAAATAAATGCAAAAAATCCAACAGAAAATAACCAAAGCCGAACTGAAGAAAGACATCCCAAATTCAGAGAGCAAGAAAGAACGTCAAGACGTGATGCGAGGCAAAACCTACAAAATTAAACCGGATACTTTTGATCACGCCATCTACATAACCATCAACGACCTCGAAGATAAACCTTTCGAGATATTCATTAACACCAAATGCCCCAAATCCATCAGTTGGATGATGACAGTCACCCGAATGCTGTCCGCAATCATGCGAGTTGAAGATGACTTAAGTTTTATCATCGCTGAACTTAAAAACATCCACGATCCTGAAGGCGGATATTTTTATAAAGGAATGGGACATGTTCCCAGTGTGCAAGCTCACATTGGATATATTCTGGAGAAACACATTGGACATTAGCCTAGCATACGAATACATTAACGGGGATATCAATGAACATTTTGAACTCGAACTCAACAACTGCGAAAAACTCCCTAACTACACCCTCCAAGAAATCACCGACCGAGCCATTGAACTCGCCCAGTACATTAGGGATGAAAGACGACCAGCAAAAAGCACGCTGGGATCTTCTACCTCTTAACCCTATAGCCCAAATAGTTGACGTTCTGACATTTGGCGCTAGTAAATACGCAGACAACAACTGGCAACATGTGAAACAACCAAAAGATCGTTATTTCGCTGCCGCCATGCGACATCTTTATGCTTACCGAGAAGGCGAACGTAAAGACCCTGAATCCGGATTGCATCATCTGGCCCACGCCGCATGTTGCCTGATATTCTTACTTTGGTTTGATAATGAATAAAGTATTCATCGATTTCGAAACCTATTATGATAAGCAATACAGCTTATCTAAAATGACTACACCCGAGTACATCATGGATCCAAGATTCAAAGTGCTCGGATGTAGTATTGGTATTAATGACGAACCCGTCCAATGGATTGAAGGCGATCAATTACCTCAACTGGACTGGGAAAACAGTGAGGTCATAGCACATAACTGTTATTTTGATGGAATGATTCTGTTCCTCAAATACGGTGTCCGCGCCAAACGCTGGTGTTGTACGTTAAGTATGGCCCGCGCCCTAACCTCATTTCCAAAATACAGCCTACAATTCCTCGCCCACCGCCTAAACCTAGACGCCAAGCTCGACGGACTTACCGAAGGAGCTACGCAGTCAGATGAAAAGCTGATCGAATACGCCATTCGGGACAGTGAAATTTGTCGCAGTATCTATAACTGGCTCATCCCTTATCTGCCCGAAGCGGAAAGAGAAGTCATGCACCTGTGTTTACGCTGGGGCATCGAGCCTTCTTTATGCATCGACATCCCAAGTATGTTAAAAGCCGCAGATCATGAAGAAGCTGAACGAGCCAGAATCATCGCTGAATCCGGTGTCGATGAAGACATCCTGTCCAGCAACGCCAAGTTCGCCAAGCAGATTAGTGACATGGGCTTAGATCCACCCACTAAGATCAGTCTCACCACCGGAATGGTCACCATCGCCCTCGGTCAGAATGACAGTGAGTATCAAGAGTTCATCAGCCAGCACTTAGCACCTGACGAACTGAAGGTTTGGGCCGGACGCAAAGCTGCTAAGTCGCTAATCAACATCCAGCGACCGCGTAAGCTGGCTGGCATTGCATCCATCATGCCTGACGACACTATCCCGATGCCTATCAAGTATTACGGCGCGCATACCGGAAGAATGTCCGGGCACGACGGCTTCAACGTCCAGAACTTACCTCGAAGCTCCATGTCCCGTAAAGCGATCATTGCGCCTAGAAACCACGTCATTGTCGTAGCCGATAGTTCACAGATCGAACTGCGCCTTAATGCCTGGTGGAGCGGTGAGCAATGGATTCTGGATGAACTGGTTAAGTCTGATGGGGATGTGTACAAGCAAACCTCAGCCCGTCAGTTTAAAAAGGACATTTCCGAAGTAACCGAAGACGAACGGCAGTTTGGCAAAGTTGTGGTATTAGGCTGCGGCTACGGCATGGGTTCTGAGAAATTCCGTAAATACTGTGCTTCCGGCCCGATGGGTATGAAGCCTGTGTTCTTAAGCCCTGAAGAAGCCGAAACCAGTATTAACAGCTATCGCAAGTACAACCCCAACATTGTTAAATCCTGGAAAAAGCATGAGGATTACCTCAAATATATGCTCCCTGGCCATTGTAAAGAAGGCAAAACCTTACCTGATCTACAAGTTGGGCCCATGATATTCAACACCGGCATTGCCACCTTACCTAATGACATGGGTCTGCTATATAAAGATTTAACCATGACCGAAAACGGTTGTTCCTTTGAATACGGCGGCATGACCCATTACATCTATGGCGCTAAACTGCAACAAAACATTGTACAAGCCCTGGCGCGTATCATCGTTATCGATCAGTTGTTAGAAATCGAACGACAAGGTATACGCACCGTTTCTTCTACTCACGACGAAGTGATTGCTATCGCTAGAATCAGCGAAGCCGAACACGTCTTTAACACCATGAAACAAATCATGCAAACCCCTCCCTCATGGGCATCAGACTTACCATTGGACTGTAAGGGTGGATTCGCGGAGAACTACAGCAAATGATGATAGAACTTTTATACCTAGCCATTGGCTTATTAGCCGGTCTTTTGATTTCAGTGAAGCAGGTTCAACTCACGCAATTAGAAATGTCGCGTGAAGATATCAACACCCTAACCCACGTTATACTGCAAGTCGTAAAACATGAAATCGAAGATCAACTGGCCGAATCTGAAATTTCCACCAATCAACCTGTGGAGCGCCCCACGCATGGAAGCTAGTTATGATAAATTATGGACAGTTGATGACATCGCAGACTTCTTAAGCCTATCCTCATCTTCTGTCCGACAACGAGTTGTAACCAAGCCCAACTTCCCTAAACCCATTTACCCAGTCGATTCACGTACACGTCGATGGCTGCCCCCCGAAGTCAAAGACTGGGTTTTAACTGAGAGATAATGAAAGTAATTCCTAATACATCAAACATTAAATATGTTCTTGAGCCCATTAACGGATACGATCCCCTGCAAGCCACTTCTGACAACGTAGTTGAAATCCCCATCTTAGGATGGATACAAGAAGGCGACCATATCAGTGCAGTCACCTTAAATGGGATTAAGCACAATTACGTCGTATATTGTAAAAATGGATCCCGTTATGAAGTAACTGACGGACTTTTAACCAAAGTTAATTAGTTAATCAAACAAGACAACCCTCCTTGGGTTGTCTTTTTTAAACCATACGGGGCGCGGGGTTAATCCAAACGATCCGCAAGTTCTTCCGGCGTACTGTTGTAATAGATCATCAAACTCTTCAAATCCCGATGCCCCACCATCCTCGCTAAATCCAAAACATCCAGCTTCTGAGCCAAACGAGTCACTGCTTCATGGCGACTGTCATGAAAAGTCAAATCTTCGATCTTAGCCCTTAGCACTGCCCTTCTAAACAATGTACTGGCTACATCGCTCTTAACGGTCAGTTCTGAATCCATAATCAAACCCACCAGTCGCTTAGCTTCTTTGCTCAAAGGTACATTGCGTTTATCCCCATTCTTCGACTTCCTAACCGTGACAAATTTGTCAAATACATCTTCCGGTTTAAGCCTGCAGATCTCCCCTAAGCGCATAGCCGTTTCCAAAGCCAGCAGGAAGTAAACCCCCACAAGCTGTGTCTTACTGCTAATACTGCTAAAATTATTTTCTATTCCCAAGTTTAGCAGTATCGCCTCCCGCTCCTCATCACTAATACGCCTGTCCCTGTGTTTAGGATTCTTAGGACGTTTGATCTTAGCCACGGGATTCTCTTTCAACCAGCCCCATTCATCCACCGCCCGATTAAACATCGCAGACAGCAGATTTAATTCCCGATTCACACTGGACGACTTAACCGACTTCAAACGCTCATCGCGCCAAGCGGCTAGATGCTCAGGGCTAAGATCTTGGAGCTTGATCTTAGCAATAGGCATCCTCGCAATCAGACCTAACCGAATACGTTCCCATCGTGCGCCCTCTTTTGTGGGGCATACGTCTGTCTTGTAACGCTCAATTAAATCATCTACGGTTCTGGTTTCAGCGCTTTGAACTTCCCCATGTTCAATCTCATATTCCTTTTCGGTCGCCCAGACTCGGGCTTGCATTTTAGTTGGAAAGACTTGGGACACACGAACGCCCTTCTTCTTAACCTGAGCGCGGTAACCTGATTTTGTTTTCTGTATGGAAGCCATCGTGGGGCATTTATGGGGCCAAAGGATGGACTATTGTGGTAAATTCTGGGTAATTCTGCAACCCTTAAAAAAGAAAACCCCCAGAAACAATAGTCTCTGGAGGTCTCTAGGCATTACTGATAATTTGGAATGGTGCCGAGGAGAGGCACTCGTATTTACTTTATAATCAAGGCATTAACCTACCCAGTGGGGCATTTTTGGGGCTTAGTCCTGAAAAGGTAAAATATCCTGCAAAACCGGCCTTGTTGTATCTCTTAAAACTCGACTCTGAGCAAACCCTGGAGTTGTACTTACCAAGAACGATGCAAAATCTTTATCAAAGAATTCTACCGTTTTAGAAAAAGCTGGCCCCATCAATGCTGACAGCGCTAAAGATCCGTGTTTATCTTGTTCGTACATATCATGAAGTACAGTCATCGGCCCCAATAAGCCACCTCTGACTATCATTTCATACATATAATCCTCGCCTTCAGGTTTCTTGTACTTAGGCTCTTCGCCTATTAACTCACCAACCATCTCCTCGGCTAGTAATTTACGAAGCTCATACCCCAGCATAGCTAACGGTAGTACCATTGCCGCTAACGCGATCCCTGGTAACGCCCTTGCAAAACCTTCTTCATTCTTCATCTGATTCCATGCATTCTTCATCGTAATATAGTAGAAAGTGTACATGAACTCTTTCAACTGCCAAAACAATGCAAATCTACGATCAGATCCAACGGGAGGTCTTAACGCCGCTTCAGGACGTAAGATTGCAAAATCGACCCATCGGGCTAACCCATTAGCAACAGACGGGTAATGAGTTAAATCGCCGTATGAAGCTCCATTGTCATACCAAGCCTTGAGTTCTTTAGAATCTATAGATAAGTCTTTGATCGAAGCTTCAACTTCACCTTGATTACCGGCTGATAGCATAGCCCCATATTCTTTCAGTGTTTGAATCCCGATCTCAGTCGCTAAAATGCGAGTGAAATCAGTCCAGCGTTTCATTTGAATTACTTCAAAAAACGTTTCACTTATTCGTTTAGTCGTCGGCGTCATATACTCCGATGCCATTGACTCAGATAACACATGATCAATAGTACGATCATTGATAACACCTAAAGTTTTAGCTAATTGAGTCAAATGTTGCTTGTGAGGGCTATCTAAAATAAGCTTAGCCGTAGTCTTTATATCGCCGAGTAACTTCAAAGGTTGCTTATACCGATTAGCCTGAACACCAACCCCTGCTAAATCTGCAACAGACGAGAATACCGCTAAAGGTAATAAGGCAATCGTCATACCTAGTTGTGTATAACTTGTAATCGTATTCCAAGTCGGATCAATCTCAGCCCCAAGCGTCCCGCGCAAAGCTCTAATATATACATCTCTTACCCGTATATAGTCAGCCCCTGAAATACCACCTACGCCTGCACCCTTAGCATACCGAGCCAAGGTTAAAGCCCGATCAATTTCAGCAACAGGGCTAAACGCCGGAACGCCCGTATCAGGGTCTGTCCATAAAGTTCCATCTATATTACGCTTGTAGTCAGCAAATCGAGATTGCTCAACAACTCGCTTCACAAGCTGATGGGTGTAACGTCCAATAGTTTGATGTAAATCGTCCGAATAAACATCAATCTTATGGAGTCTATCCCGTAATGAATCAGGCCATTTACGATCTTTTTTAGCGGTTACCCCCGAAGGTAAAACATCTTTAATATTTGGATCAATAACCCCGTTGGAGTCAGATATAGACTTCCAGATTTCAATCGCCTCTTCTATCGGAACTTTCAATTCCTCATTGATCGCCACAATGACCTGCTGACTATGTAAATTCCATTTATCCTTATCGATAACCAACGGGAAATATTCGGGATTGAAGTTCATTTTAAACGCCCAATCCGAACTATTTACAAACTTACCATACAGCCAGTTGAAGTAATCAACGACCTTTTTAGCCGGATCACTCAACTTATTATAATCGGCTTTATTAATAGTAAAATGCTGTAGCTCTCTAGCGATTTTCTTATTATCCGCAACCGCTTGCATACGCTTGTTCTTGTCCAGATAATCTAACCCTTTAATTCCCGGTAATTGCTTTATCACCTTAGCCAGTTGATCATGAATACCATCGGCTAACAGACTACGCATCTCTTCCGGTATCGTTTTAAACGCCACACGATCCACAGTGTATCTATATCTACCAGTCTTAGGGTTACGAAGGAATCGAACTCTTCGACGAGTGTTAGGTGCACTCTCTCCCGGCATAATACCCCAGTGCTGAGCCAATGAGTCCATCCCCGCCCCTAACTCTCGCATTGATACGCCAACCGCTTGAACATAAGGGCCAGCCTTACCGAATATATTAGCTGTAGCAGTTAACGTGTTTGGGATAACACCAATTACCGGTTTGCTGCTTGTCCAGTTGTAAGCTTCTTTCGCCTTTTTAGCCGTATCCTGTAGAAATTCTTCCGCAGTATAGTCGTGAGAAAACACGTTATCCTTACGCTGCTTCATAAAAGGCCCATGCGTCTGAGCCGATATTAACTGATCGTATAGTCTCCAAACCTGCTTAGCGTTATTACGCATAAGATGGTGATCCCGTCTTGCTATCATCGTATCCATAAATCGCTCAAACGATGCAAACTCACCAGCCTCTTTAGATGACGTGAATAAATTCTTAACCCCATCATACAACTTACGCAAAGTTTTACCCATATTCGAGAAAAACTTTTCAATAATCGAACGCGGCTTTTTATCGGACAACGCCCACTTGACCATCATATTGGCAAAACGCTCGTCCGCCATTAACGCCTCAGCCGGATCATTCCAATTTACCGACCCAAACAGCTCTTCTACCGCCGACCTTGCCTGACCATCTTTGTTCTGAGCCTTAAGAATCAATTCATCAACAAACTGACGTTTGATCAAATGCCCTAGCTCATGAGCCAGATGCTTTATCTGCGTAGCTGAGTTACCTTTATCATTGATTATAATAATTGGAGTTCGGAGCAGAACATCATTGAAATGATCGTTATAAATAATTTGAGAGTTCGTAGTATTATCTAAACTCTCCATGAGTTCCTTCAACCGCGAGATATCCTGATCAATAGCAGCCACCCGTTGCTCTACATCATCACCCGCCCTATCGTCATAATCTTTACGACGCTCTATCAAACGAGGCATGTGTACCCGCACCAGATGTCTTTTGAGTAACTCTATTTGAGACAAATTCACGCCGTGAACTTTTACAGGGATACCGATAATATCCAGTAAATTATCCAGTACCGCTGCTAATCGATCACTGAGTAATCGGATACCAACGTCCCAGCCGCTAACTGGGGAAGATGACTTTTGAACTTCAGGGATAGAATTGTCGGCCAATGTTTCATCTAAGCGAGAAACAATATGGTTTTTAGATATCGCCGCAACCCCCTTTCGATCAAATTCGGCCTTATACATCGTATCCGAACCGTAATCAGGCTGATCCACGATAACAGAGTCATTATCCCCTTCGCGCATTACCTCCGTAGGTGATGCCATGCGTCGAGTTATACCGGTTTCTAACCGTTTCAACATATCCAACTCGTCTTGATAATCGGCTAATGCTTCCTTATTCGGTTTCTTTTTGGCCTTTTCCTTCGCCATTTCAGCTACTACCTTTGATGTTTTAGCCTTTATATCAACAAGTTGATTCTGCAGTGTACGAGATTCTTCCTGCATATCCAGCATATGAGCGGAGTCAACTCTAGGATTAGTACGACGCCTGAATGAAGAACCCGCCGTCCGATTACGGATACCTCGCGCTTCCCAGGTGAGATTAGTCAACTCAGTCGAAATATTTTTCAACTCCGCCTGCAACTCAATTTTTTCGTTTTTAAGATCCGGAATTTCAGCTACGCTAACTCTCTTTTTTCCTGTGAGTTTATCGTCTATAATCCGCAGTTTCCTGTTAACAGTCTTACGTTTATCCAATTGAGCTTCGATCTTAGATCTAAGAACATCCTCTTTAGCTGTCAGCTCTCTCACCCGTCTCAGATCTTTTAATCGGTTACGCAGTGAATTAATCAACCCCTTATCGCCTGTTGACTTCTTCAAGCGTTTATTTAAAGCTTCAGCTTCCTGGAATATTTTATGCCGCTCTTTAACTAGCGCAGGATTTTTATTCCCTTCAGTGCTGAGTTTCTTCTCCAGTTCAGTTAATCGATCTCTTAGCTTATTCAATCGAGCTTCATCTACATCCGTCACCTGCTTAGGTAAAGGCTTGTTTTGCGCACGAGCAAGTTCTGCTCGAATTTGAGAAACTGCAGCATCGGCTTTATTAATTTGATCACGGAGGGCTAATATCTCAGGAGTTAATTCAAAAACCTCGTCTTTAGCGTACTTCGCTGCTTCCTTTTCATACGCCTCTTCGTGTATGCGAAGGCTTTCTGTAAGCTGTTTAGTGAACTTCGTCAGCTTTGATTGCAAATCATTGATCATAAAATCACGTTTGTCTGGCGCCTTCGACGGATTCAAAACCTTTTGTAGTTCAGCTTCCAGTTCTTTTTCCCAAAAATTTAATTGCTGATAGTAATCCTCGCCGTTATCAGCTATACCCGTCTGCCTACTACCATAAGTATCCCCTCGACTAATTTGATCGATATCGATAAGTCCGGCCATATCCCCGTAAGCTCCCTCATCAACCGTATACCCCATATTCCGCATGGCTTTAATAACCGCTTTACGAATACCGGCATACGCTTCGTAGACCGAAACTTTTTTATTACCTAAACTGTTTTTTAACTTTACGATATCATCCTTTATAGCCGCCCGGGTATCAGGCGAAGCCGATTGCACCAGATCATATAAATGCCCCTTCAACCACTCTTCCATCGAAGCATCAAGAAGTGGGTCAGGTTCGTTCGCTTCGATACCGTCTAATAAGTTATAAAAGTCAGAATCAAAACTATAATTCTTAATCTCTCCCCAAGTGTATTTTCTACTACCTTTTCTATGGATAACCAGCTTATCTCTAAAATCAAATCCCTCCCGGGTCATCGGAAACTCATACCCAAGGCTTAATAAACGGGAGATACCTGTAACGAACGCTCTTTTAATCTGTGCTGGAGAACTAAGAGTTTCAAGGCTCAGCATTTTACGCCCCAGCATAGTTATACCTAAGACATCAATCTGGTTGTTACTAACCCCTTTACCTGCCCGAAAACCTTCTTGTTTTGTTAGCTTAGTTTCCTGTCCCGCCGTATCTACATGCTCACGGTTCGTGTACTTAGATATAAAATCATGAACATCAACGTCCATCATTCCGTCATTAGCCGCTATCTCTCCAAAGCTATAACGGGATTCTTTTTTTACATACGCTTGCGTTCGACCATCAAAATCAACCGGAACCAGTGTGATGGTTGTGTTAGACAACATGTAATCTTCGGCAGCTATCCCCTCAGGAATTGCAATATATCGTCCATCTGGTAATCTCTCCATGCGTAACTCTTCGGCATCAACGTCAAAATAACTAGCCATTCGAGCTTTAAATGCTTTGACAGTTTGACCTTTAGGCTGCCCATCATCAGGATCTACAAAGAACACGTCATATAGATACCCGCCTTGAGATAAATCTTCTAATGAATGCTCAGTTAAAGTGCCATCTTTATCTGTATAAACCGTAGTTTCGAGCTTGGGGCCTAGATAAGTAACCGATACGGCGTGAGGTATATCCTGATCACCCATGTCAGAAAGAGTTAACGTACCCGCTCCATTAGCAGAGTACGTTTCAACAAGGTACCGGCTCCAAGTATTGGCTCCGGCTTTATTAAGAGCTTCCAGTAAATCTGTAAGGCGCTGAACCATAACGTCATCACCTTTAAGTGCAGCGTCGGCCTTTGTCTTATACACGGTATCAAAGAACCAACGTGCTGTTTTCACGATAATATCAAATCGGATTGCAGCTTTTTCTTCCTTAGACATACTGTCAAGAACAACCTCTTGCCCCAACCCTTTAACCCTCTTATTAACTAACGCTTGAAACAAATCAAACACATGAGCATCACTAAACTCTTTACGCAGCCCTGCGATATCTGCTTCGGACTCAGGGCTTTGCGCTGAGTTCTTGAGTTCTCGTTCTATCGATGCAAATTCCGCATCGGTTCTAAAGTCCTCAATCACTTGACCTAACATAGACTTCAGTTGAGTTGCTTCTTTACCGTATACCGCACTGGCTTTTGCTAGAACCAGAGTCGCTGTTTTAAAATCCAGCAAACTGATCTGGGTTTCTATGGACTCCCCTGCTTCTAGTTTATCCAAAAGTTTATTAACTAATTTAGATGCATATTCGCCTTTATTTTTAGGGTTATCCGAATTAAAAGAGTGCTCAGCTACTCGAACAAATTTACCTTCTTGGGAAATCAATTCTCGATTGTGTTGTAATTCGCTTAATACCCGAACGTAAAATCTACTTTCTACCGGAACGCTTGTGTCGAGCTGCCTTAATACAGTTGCTAACTCATCCGTAGTGGCGCGTTGAATCCAGCGTTCAACCTCTTCAATATCACGCCCTTTGAATTTAGTTAATAGTTTATGAACCTGTTGCTTGTCAGCTATTGAGCGGGTGGGCTTTTTACTTCCTTTAAGCTCAGATCTAACATCAGATAAAATACGGGGAAACGCTTCAGACCAAAACTTATCGCCTTGGGTGTGCGTTAATGGGGTATCGCCAGTAGCCAGTAACTTCTCAAGCGCTTCAGGGTTTTGCTTAAACGAAACTGTAATTAAATCTTTAGCCAACTGTTCATTTGTCTTGGTATCTACCTTTTTATTACTTATAGGCTTAAGAGCTGTAGAATTATACGCATCCTCATCAAACGTTCCAGATTTCAAAGTCTGATATGCGTGTTCAACGGAGCGGTAGGATTTATCGTCGTAGATGAACGGGCGAGTAGCTAGATTACTTAACTCGGGGTTTTCATTTGATCCGTACCAAATATTAATGGACTTTTCCGCTGCATCAACTTTTCCTTGCTTTGTTTCAGTGGGGTTTTCAATAACCTTCTCCTCAACCCCCATAGCCCTAATCTGCTCGTCCGTCAGATTAGCTAAAAATGTTTGGATACCCTTGACATGACTCTTTTCCGCGTTGGGTTCGTAATACCCAATCTGTTTGCCGCGCAATCCTATAACCGCTTCACGGAATTCCTTATCCTCTTTGATCTTTTTTACAAAGTCATTTTTAAACGCACGTATCGCATCATCGACCGTTACGTTTTTAGGCCCCCCATTTCCCGCCCATTTATGGGGATTACCTAACCACCCGGCTTCTCCTGGTTTAGTATTGTTAAGATGAGCGTTACCATAGTTTGCTCGCATCCCGCTAACCGCATCTTTCGTATTAGTTGGGACGATAGATACCGTACTGTTAGGGCTTTCCGTTAAGTCCTCATCGAACATCATATCTGAGCCGGTATCGACCCCCGCTTCCCTTGCTGCGGCTTCTAACTCCCTGAAAAACATTTTTATACCATCTCCCTCAACTCTGTACGTATGCTTCATGAACGCGGTGATTAGAGCTTTCATGAAGTCAGCAATCTTACGAATAATTGTTTGCGTACCTTGACTCCACTTCTGAACTTCTTCAGGGTTGAGTAAGAACTTCGCCGCCTCATCAGCTAACCACTCATTTTTTGATAAGATGTAATCTTTACGCCCTTTAACCTTTACATCCTTATTATAAAGAGTATTAAGCCCCCTTAGTATGGTCTGGCGTCCCGCCATAGCTTTACGTAATTGAGCATCAGTTTTAACGTCGCCAAATTCATCTAAATAAGCTTGATAATCCTTATCAATCTGCGCTTTAACCGCATCAGAAGCGCCATCTAAGAACTGCCGAACCGCATGGTGCCCTATCTCATGGGCCACTGTCTCCAGAGCTTTAGCCTTAGCTAAAATATCAGTACCCCTGAGATCCTCAAGAATTTCGTCAGACAACCCGATGCTTTTTGTTTTTTTGTTATACCACCCTAGAGCTTTACCGTTCTTATCAAACAGGCGTATACCCTCGCCTCGATTCTCCTCTGATAATTTAAACAAAGCATAGTCCTTATTATCTTTATGGCGACTAAAGTTCGGATTTAGTTTTGCATCAAATACGGTGTCCGCCGTAGCAAACTTGATCTGCTTTGTTCCTTGTCCTTCTATATCAACAGAAGCGTTTTTAAACGCTCTAGCTTCCGACGGAAAGACGTCAAGTAAACGAACGCCTGCTTTATCTGCGGGCATTGCTTTCCCTACTTCGTTTATATATTTAACCTCGCCTCTGGTCGGCGCAATTAATTTACCTTTAAAATTTCCGTCTTTATACAGTTTGAATGTTGTACTCGAATCATACCCGGTTAACCCTGTTGATTCTACAAACTCCAACGTATACCCTTTACCTGGGATTAAGTAGGACGTAGTTACCCCTTTCTTACCGAGGATAGCCCGAAAAGGCGCTACGTCCCCACCCTCTTTAAACAACTTCTGAACGCTAGCTGCAATCTCAGGAAGTGATGTAGGAAATCCTATTGGGGCTACGACATCAACATCATGTAAAAGATTGTTAGCCGAACGATACAAGCTACCCTCAGGGGCTAATGCGATAGATCCGGTTATAACAAAACCAGAATCGCTTAATTTACTTACAATACCTGCAGAGTCAGGGTCTGCAGAAAATGCCTCTTGTAAATCTACTTTCTTAGTCCCTTCGGATGGAGACACCTCAAAACCCCTATAATCCCCTTCCAATACTTGCTTTATCAGCTTACGTATTGAACCTTTTACAGGATCAGAATCAAGCGGTAATAAAACCCCCTTTTCCATCGCAGCTATTTCTTCATGTAAAGTCTCTGTAAATACTCTATCTAACTTAACATTAATTGCGTTACGTACCTTTTTTGAAGATCGCTCCGTCAAAGTTTGGTACGTAGGGGTAGCCCTAAATAGCTGGGACATAAACATTCCTGAAGAATTTGCTAACCCCCTAAGCCCACTTCCGCCTTTACCGATAGTAATGACTTTACGGCCTCTATTAACTGAGTGCTTATCTCCTTGATAAACCTCGAACCCAAAGTGCTTAAGAAACTTGCCCACCCTACCTAAAGAGGATTGACGCTCTTCACTATCAAAATCGACATTAGGATCCGCGCCAGTATCTTCCTTAATATCCCCTAAGTTGTATTGTTTAGAGATATCTCGAATAACTTGTTTAGGATCAATAGGAGAGTTTTGATTATTAATCTCGACTTGAGCAGAGTCTAACGCAGTTTTTATCGCTTTCTGTGCGGTAGGCGTACTCATTTTTGGGCTAAGTTTTTGTACTGGTGGTACAGGTGTTTCCGCTACAGATTTAGTCCCTGCAACCGTTTCAGATTTTTCCTTAGCCGCCTTGAGCTCATTAAGTCGGGTTATCATAGCCCCCGATTCTTTATTTAACCGGTTAATATAACCCTCATTATTACCAAAAGGATCTTCGACACTAGTTGCCTTTTTTATATAATCTTCTAACCGAGTGATGTTCCATTCGAGTTCCTTCTCATCCATAAATGGAATCTTCTCCATTACTCCTTTATGAATCTCTTCCGCTGTACGTCCTCGCTCCCATTCTTGGGTATATAATTTTGAATTAAACGGAATGAGCTCAATCCCCTGATCACCCTCTTCCCCTATAAAAGAAGGATTAATCTCACTAACTTGATCACCGTTAGCTTCCGCTTCTATCTGCCTACGATCTAACTCGTTAAATATAAAATCAAAAGCTCGCTTGTCAGCCTCGTATTCATTTGGCCGGAGCCTACGCATTACATCGTTGAGCGTACCCGCCTCCACCTTTTGAATACGCGCATTCGCATCCTCAATACTCATGCCTTTAAAAATCGACATGAACTGATCGACAAAATTCTTTCTTCGTTCTTCCGCCTGCGGATCAAGGTCTTCATTAGGAGAGACCATATCACCCGTCGGATCAACTCCAGGGTCAATATTAGGATCAGAATTAGAATCAGTCGTAAGATCACCACCCCCAGTGGTATCCGCTGGCTTCTCAGATCTAGCCCCAAGCGCATCGACCGTAGCCTTAGCGCCAGATCCAACACCTGAGGTCAAGCCCCCAGCTGCTGCACCGGCTATCAACGATTCCATCAGTCTATCCGGAGCGTCTGCCTGCCAGTCGTAATTAGGGTCGTGTACAGCCCGTAACCCGATAGCGATAGCCTCTTGAGCTGCTTCTGTCGGGCCTTCGGCTAAAGCCCCGATACCCATTCCTTTAGCGACATTCTTAGCAACGTCCATCGCAGACTTAGCCGCTGTTTCTCCAACGACACGACTTAGAACAGTCTCCATACCGAACGTATCCAACCCTGCCCGTGCGACACTCGCCGCCAGAGTTTGCCAAGCAGGCACCTCATATCCACCCGCTTGTGTCATCTCGTTCTCGATCTCACCCGCATGACCTATCGTGCCAGCGGCGGTAGCTCCAGCGCGAGCACCCCATTTGTACAGGGTGTCTTTGGCTGTTTTTTCAACCAGATCGCTCGCGACTGTCTTAGCCGCTTGTCTCGTAGCCGCTTGTCCTACCACACCACCAGCAACACGGCCCAAAGCGGTCTTGCCTACGACTCCGCCAATACCACCCCCTACAAGGTAAGGGATCATATGAGGGGCAGACTCGGCGGCTTTCTCAACCGCATATGGAATCCAATCCCCTATTCCCTTAACGTCTTTGTACGAGTTAAATCGGGCCGGACTCATGGCGGCCTCCGCCTCATTACGGTCAGCCCCTTCTTGAGCCCAGTTTTTAACCCCGGACAAATCGGCCCCTGTAACGCTTTCTGCTAAGCGGGTTAGGGTATGAGCGCCGCCGTAGAGATTGCCTTGCATCTGATCTGTGCCACGGGCTAACGCGCCCCCTACCAGTCCTTTGCTTCGATAGCGGGTAGGTTCATCATATACACCACGATACGGGTCCAAAGGTACATTACGGCTGGCGTCGAAATGAGCATTAGATACGCCATGTCGGTAATCATTTAAAGCAGCGTCTCTCGAGTACTCCAGTTGATCAATCTCCTCAGAGGACAAAGGACCGCCGTATCTATAAGAAGGAATCGCAGCCCCCTGACGAATCATGGCGTTGGCGACATCCCCGTTATTTGTATAATCCAAATCCCGCCCGTAATACCCTTTACCCCGGATATCTTGGTGTACACCATATGCGTTTAATAATTCAGCTAACGCAGCCTGAGCCTCTCGACCCCCGACCATATCAGGTGTGCTCTTATTTGGGTTTGCGACTTCCGGTGAATTATACCCAAGGTTCCTGAGACTTGAATCCGGTAATCCGGTAGGGTAATATGTGTCCCCATCATGGACCATATAAGGGGATCTTAATAAAGGAATGTCGAGGTCGTCTAAAAAAGGAGGTTTGGCCATAGTGGATACCCTAAGTGGATTTTAGCTAAATTATAACATCACTGGAGATAGATATGCATTGGGCGAACCGGCTATTGATAAGCTTACCCATTATATGGTGGGCGATATCCCCCTTCTTAGAGGGAAACCCGGGTGAGGACGTGAGGATCCTCACCCCAATAGTTGTATGCGGATTAATCGGGTGGATTATCCAACCCTTACTTAAGAAGGGTTAGCCTCAGCGGCCTTACGGCGCTTCATCATTTTGTCGCGTATACTGCTTAAAATAAAGTTATTGCGGTCTTCAGGAATTTGATCGATCAAGTCTGGAAAAATCGGATTTTTCTTATCCATGGCCGAACTATATTCCCTGACTGCCGCATCATAGTCTCTAATAATGGTTCCTAAATCTCCTTGCTCTAATTCACTAATAAATGATTGATATCCAGCGCCATCCATCACATCAGTCATGCCGGGGATTATCATAGTGAAGTCTTTCATCGCTTGAGCTTTAGTTGACGCGTCCTTAGAATCATAATACGATCCGAAGCGCTTGATCATATCTGACTCCCGAGTAAGACGATCTTTCTCAGCCTGCGCGGCCGCTTCCCGTTCAGATTTAAGTGCATTATAACTAAACTGCCTATCCGTTCTCGCATCAGCCGCCGATTGCCGTAACCCTTGAGCACGAGCCATTGCATCGTAAGACTTATTACGAGCCCTATCATTGTAGTTGTCTGATAACAGCTTATTCTGCGCCATTACCAGTTTCTGCTGCCGACGAATTCTGGCATTTTGCGCTGGGGTTAATCCCCCATCCTGCATAGGCATAGGCAAAAGCTCAGGGCCGTTATCCACCGGTGCTGGTGTTATACCTAAGGCCTGATCCATCATTTCCCTGGCGAACTTAGAGTCGATAGTACCCTTACGATAAGCTTCACCTATCGCCGCCATCGTATTACCTCTGGTCGCCCCTGCCCATTTATCTCCATCAATGGTCATTTGACTAACGGTACCGCGACCCTTTTTTAGTTTGCCCATCATTTTTTTATTCACTTCAGGGTCGTTGAATTTCATCCAACCCCCACCAGATCCATTTTCGTTGTTGAAAACTATTCCTCCTTCAGTGTCCTCTCTGGCGTTTAAAGGGTTTAATTTGGCCTTCTGTGCAACCGTTACAGGCGCAACGACGCTACCGTCCGGTAGCTTCACCTTGGTTTCCCCGTCATCATCAGTGAATGTGTCTATCGCTTTGAATCCCGCTGGGAGTCGTTTAGTTTCCCCCGTACCTAAATATTTCTTTTGTAGATCGGCACCGTCCTGAGTCATCCCATAATTACGTTGCAATTTTTCCGGGCTCATCTTAGATGTGTCCCCAAAACTAGACATACTCAAATTCTTTCCTTTCGCCGTCCATGGTGTACCGTCTCCTGCGATATCATCGTAGGCTGCTTTAATTAAGTTGCCCGCATAAAGAACCTCCCCTATAGGGCCTAAAACTTTCGCAACTTTGCCTATCCCTCGGAGGGCGTTCCCTACACCCATTTTGGGGGGATACGGATGCTTGTATGGGGTCGTTGGCCCTACATTAGAGTTCCCCCAATTCTTAAAACTAGGGGTTTCCCAGGTAGGTGGCTTTGGCCCTACATTAGAGTTTCCCCAGTTTTTAAAAGTGGGGGTTTCCCAGGTAGGTGGCTTTGGCCCTACATTAGAGTTTCCCCAGTTTTTAAAAGTGGGGGTTTCCCAAGTACCTGAGCCTCCCGATCCGGTCTGCGCTCCTCCACCAGGGGGCCTAAGTAACTCATCTATTTCTGAAGGGGTGTAAACTGAATTTGGGGGGCGTAACGATGCCATAAAAACCTCTATTAAAGTTCACCGCTCTCAACCTGAGAGACCATTGTATTGTGGGAGCTTAAGGTGGCAGATGCCATAGACTGATAGGTATCTGCTGCAGATTTAGTCACCCCGGATTCTATCTCGGTGCGTTTAATAAACTCATCAAACTCGCCTTGTACTTTTTGAAGGTCGGCTTCATAGTTCTTTGCCCAAATCTCAAGCCCTAATCTAGTCTTTTCCAGCTCAATCCGTTTTTCTTCGTACTCAAGCCCTACTTTCTGTATATACGTTTGCAGGTTAGTTTTATAAGCTTCTGCAGAGGCCTGATACCGCGTACTTTCAGCCTGAACATCTACCTTGTAAGCGTCCAGCTCTGACTTAAACACTTCCAGCAGATTACGATTGACCGATATATCCGCTTCGGTTCTGGCTAATCCCGCTTTCTGCTTTATCTCTTCCGCCTGAACCTGTTTGGTGTAAACCTCTAAGCGACCTAACTCGCCTTCTAACTTCGCAGAGTCGCCTTTCAGGGCGGCCTCATATATCCTGTATTCAAGCTCTTTCGTTTGTAGCTTTAACTTAAAGGCCTCAGCTTCCGCTTTAAAAGCATCCAACCGCATAATCTCAACTTCCGCACGTTTGGCTGCGGCATCAATTTCGGTTTTATAAATATCAACCTTTAAAGCCTCCGCTTTAATCAATCCCGCATAGGCCTGAACTCGCACTTCCTCTACATCAACCTGTAACTTCAACGCTTCCATCTCAATCTTATAGATTTCAATGTGCGCTAAAGCCGCTTTCATTTGGGTCTCAAATATCTCCATTTCAATACGCTGTAAATCCACATACAGCTTAGCCCGTTCGATCAGCAACTGGTAAGTCTCCTTCGCCAGCGTCGCAATCCCTTTCGAGAATTCAATCGCCTGTCCATTGATCGTAGCAATGAGCTGTGCATACTGAATCGCAGCCCCGATCAGCATCTGACGTAAAGTTTGGCTTAACCCCATGACAAACTGGACGTGCTGCATCTCCATCTTGGCCCGCTCAATGGCGATCTCTGTAGCCTGTTGTGCTATTGCATCCGAGGCGCTCTGATGTACGGCTTGTAGCCCTGCTGATACGGCCCCCGCCGGTAACGTAAATCCGCGTTTTGTCATGCCGGATAATAACTGCTGTTCGTTCCTGATCCTTTCATTCTCTACACGGGTTCTAGCCCTGTTGTACAAGTCCCTTTCAAACTCATCACTCAGCCCGCGACCACCTTCAATATCGGTAGCGATCTTGGCTTCTAATCTGGCCAGTCCGGTATGGTATTCAGGGGCGTAAGCGCTAATCCAAGAGTTCATAACATAGTCAATCAAAGCCCGCATCTCAGGGATAGCTTGCTCGTACTCATCCTTAAACCGCTTAGCGTAATCACTCGGATCTCCGATAATCGGAACCGTGTATTGCGGATCGTACTCAGGGATACGTACATCCGGAAGCGGTGGAACGGTAATATCAGAGATGGTAGGTGCCGCACCTATATTAATATCAGGCCGATCGACCTGATTAAGGTCATCAATGAGGCTATCTAAATCGGTATCTGGAACGTCTTTCTTAAATTGATCAACCTCATAATCCGGGGCGGTTTGATCAAACAACTCATCGATATCTAAGTCGGGGTCGTCTGGAAATACCGGGAGATCAGGGATATAAATATCTTTACTCCCATCGTACTCTGCAAAGTTTGTTGGCGGTACATAACTATCAGTAAACTCATCCACCTTATCAACAAGCCCATGTGAGGTGTAGGCTCTCTCAACTTCAAAGTCATCAGGGGTTGGCCAGTCAAACTCTCGGTCACTCAGCGCAAGCTGGATCGCAAGCGCAAGTTTATTGTCCGCAGTTGAGGCCCATTTTTCAGCATTGGCAACCTGACGTTCTATAATTGCATCGGTACTCGCCATTACACTTTCCTCGTCAAGACCTGCGCGTACGCTTCTAATGATCCAACTTTCATCTCATTACCCCCGAGGTTCGTCACCTCAAATTCCCAAAACCGACCTCTTGGCCCTCTGGCCAATCGTACTCTACGCCCGTCATGAGCCGCTTCAAATGTTGAAGTCGCAACCCCTTCGGCGTAAGGTGTTACCTGTGTATTATACTCGGTATCGATGTACATGTAAGGCACTCGTTTATGCAGCGCAGTACCAAAATCCATCATAGAAGTTTTAAACTTAGCGCTAATCGGATCGCCGTTATCCGTTGACCCTTCCAGAAGATACAACCCATCGCTTCGCACCCCATAATACAGCCCGTTAAAACGGACGATATATTGGAAATCATAATTAGTATATCGAGTAGTTTCCGCTGAAGAAATCGTCATCGCGTACACTGCCGCAGAGGACGCAACCAGATGACTTCGAGCCAGTATGGTAGTGTTGAAACCAGATAGTTCTGCAACACCCCAAAGAGTACTGATTTCCGGTGGGCGCAACACGGCAACACCGTAATCTAAGGCCCTTGCTGATGCCTCTAAGGCAGAGTTGAACCCACCTAAATTAACCGAAGCCGTTGCGCCGTTATATCCAGACGACTCGACCGAGTAAGTAAACGACCCAAGTGTCGCCTGCGCCCCGCCATACGCGCTGAGTTCAGTTAAAGGTTTGCCTAGTTGAACATACCCTACTTGCCCGTTAAACCCATGCGCTGTGATCTGGGTGTCGAATCCGGAAAGCCTGGCCTGCCCGTAGACATCCATCGTACCGGATATCTCAACGGTGGTTGTAAACCCTTTAAGCCGAGCCTGAGACCCGGAATAGGCTATTACCTCAGTAGTAAACCCGTTAAGGGCTTCGGCCCCAAAAGCCTGAGTACGACCGCGCGCGGTAATCTCGGTGGTGAATCCGCCTAAACTTGCATGCGCCCAAGGATAACTCCCCGATTCAATGACAAACGAATTATTCAGATACGCCTGCCCGCCCCCATAACTCGAAGTTCTAAAAGCAAACGTGCGAACTAAAGGTTTCCAAGTCCCGTAAAGCTCCTGCCCTTCCGCCTCAATTAACGTATTAAACCCGCCTAAATAGGCTAATCCCGTTCCCCCAGTCGCGTGGATCGTTGTCGTAAACCCACCTAGATTTACCTCGGCGGGGCTGTACGATCCAACCGATTGGTTAAACATCCCTAGATCAACAACACCGCCGGTGTAAGACTCGATAACAAGGGGTAACGAAACTCCGAGGTTTGCACTAGCCCCCGAAAAAGACTCAAATGATGTCGTGATAGGGGCCACTAAGTTTGCTGTAGCACCTGACTCCGCATGTACCGCCTTGGTAAACCCGCCTAAAGACCCGCCGAAAGCAACGTAGTCACTTGAAGTCGCGTATGATCCTGTACCTAATATGTCTGTCATCCCACCACCTCAATGCTGAAAAAATTTGCGAGTGACGAGCCTATTAAATAGCATGAAGAATATTCGCCTGCACTAGAATATGTGGTTACTACATCCCCGGGTACAACAGGAATAGCAGGGCCTGAGGCAGATATGATAGAGGAACCATTTGGGCCTCCTGCTTGAACCGCTCCTCGATCTTTAACCCCGTTAATTTGCGTATAAAAGCCTAAACGAATAGTTGTGGTATTCCCTTGTAGTCCAACCTGTGTACGGATAAGGTTAACCCCTTCAGGAATAATAATACCTGATCCTGTAAAAAAACCATCTGTATCATATACAACTTTTGTCCACGGCGTTTGAACCCAAGCGTTATACGGGAACGTAAGATTAGCAGAGAGTCTAAGCAATACCCCGCGAAAAGGTTTCGCTTGCGGTTCAGAAGATACTAAAGCATTTATCGATAAATCCAGGCCATTACTAGGATACCTAGATAGCTTACCCGATTGCATTACCGCATAAACAAACGTCCTCACCAAAGAGTTAGTTGCCGCTACATAGGTACCAACCCCGTACTCACGATCCTGCCCATCCTCGACGGTGTAATATATTTGAGAGCCGTCCACTACATCAGATATATCAGATAAAGCCAGATAGCTGTTTACCCGAGACCCAAGAAGGATATCCCCTGTTCCAGGTGCAGACACAACCCCTTGTTTTACCCATCTGAAATGCCTAATCATTCAATGGCCTCTATAGCGAAGTAAGTATTATTGGTTGCCTCTAAATCCAAAAAGGAAGGGACCCCAGCGGCATAGGTACGCACCCTAACCTGAAAATAATCCCCTTCAACAACTGGGATAACCGCCGAAGCGTGACAATGAAACCCATCAGGTTTGAACTCCATGTATTCATCTACCCCACCTCTGACCGAAGACCCGTTTTTTAAAATATCCAAAATTCTATAGCCATCAACTTCATACGCCCAATCCATTCCGAAATAAACCCTAACCGCAAATACCCCGGCGGGCACAGTTAGTTTATTCGCATCCGTCGCTAGATCGCTAAACCCGTCCGTATCGTAATAGACAGCTTGCCATGGCACTGTGGTCGTCGTGTTATAGGCTACTGATAGATTTGAGGTTCGGTATAAAAAAGCCCCCCGGAAGTTTGAGATTTCAATAATAGGTGCCGAATACACAACCCCAGCGCTAGTTAAATAAATCCCAGTGGCAGGGTTTTCGGTGTAAACATTGGAATCCAGCGTAGCCAAAATTTTGGTTCGGCTTAAAACCCCTGCATTGTAAGAGCCGATTCCATACTCACGATTAATTAATTCGGAAACTTCGTAATATACAAGAGTGCCATCTGTGACCTGTAAGCTATCTTGAAACCGGATGTATCCTGTATGAGCATCGCCTAATGTAATATCTCCTACCCCTGGTTCACCGGTTATACTCTGCTTTACCCAGTCTAATACCAATGTCATACAATCGCCTCAATACTGAAGAAGGTTCCTGTGACCGCATCTACCACATAAGTATACCCATCATGACCGTCCGAGTACCCCTGCATTTCAAAATAATCACCTGGGGAGACCTTAATTGGTGCAGAATACGAAGTAAGCCTCGCGCTTGTACCTTCAGCGTCCCTCCGTGATTGGCCTAAACCGGGGAGCAGTGCGCCGTTAAGTAAAAATCGTTGATATCTGTCAAATGCCGAAGCCCCTAAATCAGAAGTCCACTGTATTCTTCCAGAAACCCTGACCCATGAAACGCCTAAAGGTACTGTTAATTTTGTGTTATCCGAAGGGTTAAAAAACCCACCGGTATCGTGTTGAGCCGCCTGCCAAAGAACCGAAGTCCAGACCTGCTCTGTTATAGTTTGATCGGTAGTTTTATATAGAGTAGCGTACTTTTTTTGGTAGATAAAAGAAGAGGGGGCCAAAGAAACTATCGCATCAGCGCTTAAATCAAGGCCGGTTACAGGCGATTCCGAATACACCCCACTTGACAGCGAAGCCTCCACTTGGAAACGATATAAAACCCCATTATCATAGACCCCAATCCCCCGCTCTTTATTATTACCGTCACTGATAAAGTAAACGACATAATCCCCGTTCTCGATGTAAGGAGACTGCCCCATAGTAATAAAGCCAGGGAGCGGCGCATCTAAGAAAACATCCCCGTACCCCGGCGCACCCTTAACGCGCTGCTTAATCCAGTTTTCCGAAGACGCCACTAAGCCCACCCCACAGATACTGTACCTTTGTAATTATCACTAACTTTATCCCAGTAATACTGAGACCATGAAATCCACCCACCAGTTATAGACATTGCTAATGAATCCCCTGTCTCCACAAAAGGGTCGTCAAGCCCGAAGCTAAAGTAATCATACACATCTGTTTCATTAGGTTCAAAATGTACGGTTGTTGACGTTACTACTGACATACCCCCGTCAATCTGCTGCGGCTCAACCCGAACCTCGTCGATGTCTGGATCAACGGTTATTGTCAAAATGTTCTTATAATACATAATAGGCCCTAGATCGATGCGCCCCCCACCAAGAGGCACCCACCCTAAACCGCCGGGATCGTAATACCCTTCAACAACACTGAGACGCCCGGCCAGCTCTGCAATTCTAAAATGTTCCGTGTATTGGTAAGGCTTTTCGTCTGTCACAGACTTATGTGCAATAAGAACCCCTTTGCAGGTTTCGTAAGGGATAATGATGTTAAAGAAAGCGTCTACGTTCTTCCCGTACTGCCAATACTCGGAATTTCTTCCGTACCCATAGTACCCAAAAGAAGCACCGTACTGTCCGTCGAACGATAACGGATCATCGCAATCGGCAGGCACTCCCCCATCAGAATAGCAAGAGCCGGTTTCTTCCCCGTAAACATCTCCGTTTGCGAGTTCTCTAAAATAAGGAGTGCTGACGGCGAATGCCCCTAATGAATCGTATCCTTCGTAAGGGTGGTTTTTATATGGAATGCTAATACGGTTAGCTCCAGAACCCCATCGCTCAAAATCTCTTATTAAAGTATTTACGATAACTTCCTCATCCGTATCCCATAGCGTAAATTCTTTACTGTAGCACCCGTTGATCGATACCGACACTGGCCCGAAATATCCGTTGAACGCCGCTGTGTGCCAGAAGTCACCCAACTCGGGCATCCACCGCCAGGATGAATCATGCAGGTAAGCTAACTGTGACCTAAAATAAGACTGATCGGTAAACTCTACTTTATGTAAAACATCGTATTCATCTCGATAGCAGTGGACAGGAATATCAGAGTATTTCATGCGCTCACTAGGCGTTATGTCATCGGCAGGGTTACCCCAAAAACTAGAATACATTTCGTTCACTAACACCGGCCCCCTATCAAAAATGTACTTAGGGGTGCATATTGTGAAATTATGTTTGTTGGGTCGCCATTTATGTGTGCTGACTATCTCCGTAGTAACTGAGAAAAGATTGTTTATGCTATCCGGGTTATGCGCTATTTTTAACCTAACATGTTTGGCGATCCATACGGTATACCCTAAAGAGGGGTCCTCTAGCACATACTCATGCAGGATTGTATCCCCGACAGCAATATATTGCCCGTCCAGCAACTCGCCATACCCCCAGTCCCAGTGCCATCCGTAATACAGGATAAACCCTTCGGGTAAGCTCCCATCAGTATAAGGTGCAAAGAAGGCCGTCAGATCAGCCGCGTTTTCAACTGGAGGATGGTCTTCTATTCTTGTATAACTAGGAAGGGAAGTTGTCGAGAGTACATAGGCTTCCGCCCGGGTTTTCACAGAATAAGGGATCGGTTTTTTGTCGTCAAACTTACCTTCAACAATAAGGTTAGCCAGTTTACGGCCCTCGTTAGTCATATCTAACTTTACAAACCGAATGCCTTCTCCGCCCACCTGGATGAGCCAATAATCATAATTAAGCGTTGTAATCAGTCCACTACTAATCGCCCCTTTAGCCTGTGAATTAAGTATCTCTGTATTACCATTCCAATATAACCCGACAAAAGTAGGATACGGGGCGAACTCATCTAACCATTCGGGATATGTCAGACTATAATTCTCAGTACCATAATAGGTCTGAACTAAAAGACTCAGTTTACCTGGGAATACCGACGGTTTAATGTAGGACATCGCCCGACGCTTTTCGATAAAAGAAGACCTATCGGGGGCGTTTTTGTACACAAAAGACCTTGACCGCCATCCTGAATCTAGATCTTCCCCGCTTAAAATCCGTTCTAAAATCTTCTTTGAATAGATATAGGTTTTAGCCTGATCAGGCGTTACTTTTCCATCTTGAACCAAAGATAGTATCTCACTAACTCGATCTGAATAAGTAACACTTGCCCCGGCATCAGGTGAAATACCCTTTAACGGATTAATCCTATCAACGCCATAAAACCCGGATTCCAGGTAAATCCAAAACCCATCCGCTCGAATGTGGATATGATGCGGATTCACGGACACGGTTATTAAAACTTCAGGAACCGGAGTAAAGTGCTTAGCTAAACACCGATTAGGTTTTTTAGAGTAGTTCTTAGTTACTTGAAAAGGGCGGGTCGCGACAATATGATCCAGTTGCCGTTGTTTATCGATAGCAAATGGATACCATAAGTGGGCTACCTCAAAGTCCCCCTCCCAAGTAAAAGACGCCATGCTTAACTAAATGTAATATTAAATATGTCAATGGTACCCGGTGCGCCAGTAACAATGTTTACGTTACTCAGCAACATGTCCCCGGAAGTCGTCCCAATTGTTCCGTCAATTCGCGGTAATGTGGTGGAAGCCAATCCATCATCCACCGCGTTTCCCCGTAATCGAAACCACCCCGCAGTACCATCAGCAATACCGGTGTACTTCCAATTCTCCGCAGCCGCCTTAGAAAGTACCGCGCCAGATGGTGCGTCAAATTCCAAACCGTTAGTCGCTACCCCTTCTGTAAACGCACCGCCGTCTAATGTGACTTTAGCTAAAAGAGTTCCTGTCGCGGCGTTGTCGGCAGAAGCCGGTTTTACGCCGGAGTAAATCTCGATTATGCCGTCTTTAAAAATACCTCTTAAACCATTCGCCCCGTTATCAACTCCGTTTTCACCGAGCAGAAGATTTAAACACCCTGTTGAATATGTTGCTGCCATTATGCACCTCTATAAAAGTTTATTGTCCGCAGTACCCCCGTCACCGGCTAGCACCACAAATTTACGAAAACCGTTTTGCTCAACCACTTCGGTGTAGCACAAGTCCTCCGCTGCCAAGCTTAATTTTTGCTCAGTTAAATTCTGAAACGGAAGAGCCGAGCACACCCCTTGCCTTGTCCATATAAACACAACCCCCATATCGTCAACGGAATAAGGCCGACCGGGGGGTACCCCATATTCAGCCACTCGAACCAGCGAGTCGTTATACACATAAATCTCATCATCCGTTCCGATGATCAAACCGTCCTTGTGCCCGACTAGCATCTGCACGCGCCCCGGAATTGCTATAAAGTTATTCTGAAGGGCGAACAAATTCCACCAAAAAGGTTCGCTGAACCATATATAAGACACATCTCCCGGCGCTGCCGCCCAGAGCCGAGAGTCATAATACGCCACAATCGACGCATCCACAGGAGCCGGATAGCCCCCAAGTTGAGCCGCCTCAATAGGAGCAGTTAAATTGACCGTCTCCCTTATCGTTACTGGCCCCGTTGTCGTGGCCGCATAATAAAGCTCAGTCCCATTGGTATCGGTTACAAATACAAGTGAAGTATACCCCGATACAGTATCAGGTTCAATCTGCAACCCTCCGTTATCGTTAAGGTCTATGACCCTAACGGGAGAAGCCCCGCCCTCGCGTCCGGTGCTGTCCTTAAATACCGTGGCGACCTGATATTGCCCCGGCGGTAAGTCACCGGATACTAGTCGAACCGCTGGCTCAAGTGGAGTAGGAATACGCCAAAGCGTTACCTGATTATCTTTATTAATAATATGCCCTGTGGACAAAACAATAAAGTCTGCGATTTCCACCCAGTAGATGTAGTCTGACCCGATTCCGGAATACAGCAACGATGTCGATTGATCCGGATGAACCAATACCAGATCGCCATTAGCGATTACAAATAAACGCCGCTCATCCTGCGTCGAAAACGCCGAAGTCACCAACGTCAGGTCAAGCGATTTCACATACCCCTGACGCCTTATGATACCGCCGGTGTCATCAACATCCACATTCTCCGCCGTAGTTAACGCGCCTATCGGCAAGCGTCTTGACTGCTCGCGATTGTAGATACCAAGGAACTTGTCTATGTTAACCGTTGGTTCATTAGACATAACTCAACCCCGCCCGATCAGACCAGGCTTTATCAAAATTATCATTGCCATCCGCCCATGTTTCTGTGACGTCATTATCCGCTGCAATAGTGATCTTACGAATACGCCAGACCGATTCTGACTCTGATGAACCCGGCACGGCTTCACCGCGATAGAGCGTTGAGTCGTCTATAAAATCCACTCGCTTGCTGTACATGATCTCATCCTCAGAAGTTCCTGGTCTGCCTTGTGGCCCCATTATACCAACTTCTAACGTCGTTGGTGTAGCGTTCGATGTAACGTCAACAATAGAACCTGTATTGACCTCAACCGTTCGCTCCGTCTCATCGTGTACCGTTAGCGTTGTGTTGTTGGCGACTTCGGCAACGTTGGTTTCGGTGTTGTTGATGACGACTGTGCTTTGGGTCATAACTGTGCCGCTGCTATAAATAAATTATCAAGCTGTTCATCTGTCCAACCGAGCTGAGCCTTCATCGCCGCGACGAGCGCATTATCACGTCTGACTGTCGTGCGATATTCCCATTCGATCTGTGCGGCTTGACCCATGCTTGCTAAATTAGACTCAACAGTATCAAGTAACCCAGCACTTAATAACGCCAGTCTAGCCTGAGCCATTTCAACAACCCATGGCACTCTAGCCGCCAGTTCTTCTGCTGACAACGCTACCACGTCCCATTGTCTAACCCATTCGCTATTAACTAACGCAGGTGCCGAAGTGAGCTTATGCGTTGTGTCATCGTAAACAGGCCGATCTGTTTCTGTTAATGTGTACCAGCCCAACTCTGACAAGTCGCTGCCTTCTCGCATACTGACATTAGGAAACAATCGCCTAATGGCTTGTATTGTCTTAATTTCTGTACCGTTCGTGTAGAGCATAAACCCCTCTAAATAAAACTCACTACCTGCCGAGCCACTTTATCTGTACCGCCAATGCTGATGGTTAGATCATCTGTAGTCGTTGATTCTGTGCAAATGATGTAGCCGTGATGCAGGTTTCTTGTACCAACAATGACAGACCCTTCAACCGGTGAATCGGCCCCTGTCCACGATACTGTTGACGTTGTGTTTGATGCTCGATCTGAACATCCATAAAAAACAACCCCACCAGACTGAATTTCAACGTCGGATAAAGCCGCATTGCTATTAGATGCTTCACTGTTGCTGACATTATCAACTAAAGTTAATGTTGTACTTGGAGCGTTGTATTTATATACAGCAGCAAATACGCTACAGAAAGACGCTGTAACTGTTACAGTTGCGGTGTTATCCGCTGTCACCAGACCCGCAGCAATAATTGTCTGAATAGGATTTGCACCGCCGTCTGTTCCGTAGTACAGCGTTAAATGAGTGCCGCCAACACTCACATCCGTTAAATTTGTGATAGTGGATAAATTAGCCAAACCTAACACGATAATGATGTTTCTATCTGATGCGGCTGCCCCTATATTTATTCCCGTAAAATCTTTTGATCCGCTTACAGCACTACTTTCAAATGAGTCCACAAACTCAACAATACCTCCTGTCGTAGGTTCTGCCGTCTTCAATCGGTTTGCTAATATCATCACGCATCCCCGACATGATTACCGTACAGCGTACCGTTCACTTGCCACAAAACGATAACTGCGTAACCCGAAGTCGGTAACGTCGGTGCGCTACCGCCAACCCATGTAGTTGTCGGCCAGGTCACGGTGTATGCCGTGCCATCGTTTATCATTAACGTCACGCTCTGACCATCGGCTAAAGATTCAGTCAGCGTAGTATTGCCTGATAGTGTTTTATATTGAATCGTGCCGTTTGCCGGATCAATTACAGTACCCGTAAGGTTATAGACGGTTTCTTTGATTTCTGCAAAAGTCTGTTCGGCTGTCCATGTTTGCACAACATCGAGCTTTGCCGTGTCAGCATCATACGCCTGTATCGTAGTTCCGATTGCACCAGATGATAATGCTATAGTTTCAGTGCCGGTATCATCACGAATGGCTAAAGACCCGTCAGTTTTTATATAAAGATTGCTCTTGCCTGTTGCCGGCGTATTCGTTACATCTTCTTCGGTCAGTACAATCTTGCTCATAATAAAACCAAAGTTCCTTCGATAACTAAATCGTTAATGACTTCAAACGATTGATACACAATCAACTGATAGCCCGCTGTAATCGTGATTGAAACATCTGACGATTCAGGTGTTAAAAATGAACTACCTGAGCCGCCAGGTAAAGTATCCCCCGACCGCAACTCTTCGATCGTTCCTGAATATTGGCAGAGCGGACGCTTTTCAGCCATCTTAGACTAAGACAATCGGTTGGTTAGATTGGAAGTTCAGATTTGTCGCGCTGGTTGCAAACCCGACCCGCTGCACGATGTTACCCGACCCGCTCGGTGCGGTAGTCGATACCGTCCCTGCTGTGGTAGTTAAATATTGCAAGCCCGGCGTCAAGCCCGTGACTGATGTATTCGGCCCTTCAAAGTAAACCGTTGCTGCTGCCGGAGAAGTTACCGCGTCTAATACAAAACCGTGTGCTTCTTTGCCCGATGTGGTTGCGTCTGCTTTACGCGCTTTGGCTGTACCACCATCGTTCCAGATGTTGACTAAATCACCAGCGGCTAAGTTTTCTGATGTGACGATAGACGCTG
>Ga0196901_1000021_pt1 | contig 67416 bp, 103 predicted proteins | sample CB_VirMetaG_FD_169099 | JGI IMG/M metagenome (GOLD analysis project Ga0196901, IMG submission 169099) | Freshwater to marine saline gradient viral communities from Chesapeake Bay - CB_1504_1 Viral MetaG (v3) (version 3) | ecosystem: Environmental > Aquatic > Marine > Coastal | place: USA... | reverse complement strand
CGGAAAATCCAACCGAACTTTCTGTCCCTGGCGAAACCGATGGCGGCTCGGACGCTGGCGGATCGGCTGGGAGTATTCTTCCAGACAAGTCCACTTCCGGCCGGTGTAGATATCCGCCGTTTCGAACGCATGCTCCCGATACAGCTTGATCTGATCATCAGTTACACGAATGACGTCATCCGTCTTCGTATGAGTACGGATGAATTCGACCGGAAGCAGTTCTTCGAGATCGAGGCACGCGTCCATATTAGCAGGTTCCGATCTTCAGGTCGTAGCACGAAATGTGCGAGTAGCAACCGCGGTTGCAGTCGACGGCGGACTGCTTGACCGTGATACGGAAGTTCTCGCACGACTGAGCACGAGGTGAGATTTCCACCGGGAACTGCAGCATGTGCAGGCGCGAATTGACGTTCACGCGGTCACGCGGAATGCGGACAGCGGGTGTGAAGGGCTTCTGGATCGCGTCGCCGACGACCTGGCCGTTGGCCAGCATCTGGATTTGCACCTCGTAGATTTTGGTGCGCTTCTGATCGTCTTCCATCTGATACCAGAAGGAGTCGTAACCCACGTAACCACCATTGGGTGTGTACGAATAGGTTCCATCGGCGTTGACTTCGACCGTGCCCTTGTAGGGTCCAGCAAGCGGGACCCGAGAATAGGTGAATGAGCCGCCGGAAGGAGCCGCATTGGTTGCGACCGTGCCTGCCGTGGCGCCGGCGCCGAATACGATCGGCAAGAAATAGTCGGTGTTGCTGGGCTCCGGATCGCTCGAGCTCGACGGGCAGGTGCTCGTCATCTCGATCTCGAACTCGGTACCGCAAGCGAGGCCGGGACCACCGATGGGAACCGACCACGGAGCATAGTTGATCGACCAGAGATTGGTTTCCCCCGGACGACCAAACGCGGGCTGACAGCAGCAAGTCGGACACGCTGTGCCCTGCGCATAGGAGTCACGAGGATCAACAGTGAACGAATGCATGCTATCAACCCGCTATAGGAGTGAGAAAGCTTCAGCTGCCGATTAACGGCAGGTGAAACAGGGCGGAGAGGCCAGGACCGACGGCGTCAGCGGACCGCAGGCCTTGGGGGAGCAAATCAGCTTCAGCATAGCTTACCTTCTTTTCTTCTTCGGAGTCGGGGCTTCTTCCTCCGTAACGGACTCCGTGGTCGTCTCGGAGGTTTCCTCGGTCGTCTCCTCGCTGGGAGTTTCCTCGGAAGCGGTCTCTTCCGCCGACGAAGTTTCCTCGGTCGACGTTTCTTCCACCGTAGGCGTCTCCTCGGTCGGAGTCTCCTCAGTGGTCATGTCACCCCCGGTCTCATCGGGAGTGTCATTCTGTGGACCAAGGGTATTGTCCTCGGTCACATCCGGGGTGTCCGGTGTATCATCCGTCTCGTTGTCGTCCGGGACAAATTGCGAATCGATCCAAGCCTGGACCTTTTCATTCCATTCCTGGACCTGAGTCTCCGTCGGATGACGAGCATATCCCTTGCCGACCATGACCATGGCGACGTCGGGGCGAATGACGGCGATATCACCTTCCCAGATGATGTGCTGAACCGGTCCATGGACTTTGGCCATGAACTCGAAGGACCGGGTGCCGTCAACGTGCTCGTTCCACCGGAGCGGCGAGACGCCGAATAGCCCGGAAGGCGTCTCGGAAATGCCGTCGGACCTCGTATGCAGTTTTTCCATATCTGGAAATCCTTACTTTGGGGCGGAGCTCGCTTTCTCTGTCGTACTCCTGGCGGACTTGAATGCGCATTGCCTCGCGCACGGTGAATTCTGCAACATGCTTCTTGCGAAGCGGACTGACCCACATGATCATGGGCGAGAGCATCATCGGGCGGTCTGCCTCCACGTCGAGATGCTCATTTTCTACGAAGGGCGAAAACAAATCTGTCCCACCCTGCGCACACCAGACGCTAAGTCTGATCTTGTCCTCTCCCCGAAGGCGAGAGAAGATGCGGACAGTATCACCTGCCCGCACCGCTTTTTCAGCTATGACCCGGCGCACTTAGCGCTTCGGACCATGCAGCACGAGGACGGCGTTGACGTTTTCGCCGCCGGAAATATGCTGCAGAGCGACGAACCGTCCGTTACGGCAGGGCAGAGCCACCGAACAGAAGGAGCCGGCTTCGGTACCCGACGGGATCACGATCTCGGCCGGAGTGCCATCGGCGATGACCTCGCCGACGCAGGTCGGGATTGCTTCGACGGGAGCGAGATCGCCCGGAACGCAGTGATCGGCGTCCGAGCCGGGAGCCGCCTGGAAACGGAAGATCGCGTCGGCCGCCAGGGTCGTCTTGACCTCGAACGTCCAGCCAAACTGGATGTGGTTGTAGATCGGCAGCGTACGAGCCGTCGTCCCATCCCACGCCACCAGGCCGGTCGTCGAGATTGCAGGATTGTTCTGCATACTCTCTTTCCTTCTGAATGCCTAGGCCGGATGGCCTAAGCGGTTACGTTTCAGCCGGCTGGGATTAGCCGACCTCGAGGACGCGGCCTGCTTCGCAGCAGCCGATGAAGGAGCCGTCTTCCGCACCGAACTGGTACTTGACGCACCAGGCCGACGAACCGCCGATGTACTGCTCCATGAACATCGGTTTCTTGTTGACGGCCTTGTAGGCCATGTCCCAGTTCGCAGCGGCAGCGAGGAAGGCGCCGGGCACGAACGGATTGGCGGCGGAACCGCGGGTATTGTCTTCCGTGGCATCCGGGAGACAGTTCGAGATGCGGATGCGCTCGCGCGTATCATCCGGCGAGAAGGTCATTTCGCCGTCGCCGAAGATGAAGCGGCCGTTGTTGTCCGTCGATGCCGCCAGGTAGGCGAACATGTTCTGGTGCATGGTCGCGAGGACCTGGCCGTACTCGATCGGCGCCGTCGACAGGAAGCGACGGAAGTCGACGTGGTTGAAGCTCGGCGCAGCCGAACCACCTTCGCTCAGAACACGCTGCGGCGTCGAAATCCGCTTGAAGCAGTCGGCCGTCAGCCAGCCCTGGGGCTCGTTGACGCCGTCGCCGACGATGAGCGCACGGTTCCGGTTGATGCGGTAGGAACGCTGGATCGAGCGGATCATGAAGTCGAGGAAGTCGTAGTTCGACTCGGCGAGCACCTTCTTGTTCAGGCAGAACACGCCGCGCCAGTCGTACGTCTGGCCGTTGAGCCAGCGAATGTTCCCTTCCGGACCGTATTCGGCGTCGCACTTGGCGTCGCAGTCGTACTTGCCGATATCGCCGTAGGACTCGACCCGCGGGTAGAGATAGGACGACTTCGTGACCGACACCTGGCCGTACATGTCGAGCAGGTATCCGCATTCGACGTTGCAGTCGATCTCCAGGCCGAGCAGTTCCGGCATGAAGAAGGCGTTGTCGAGGCCGGCGGCTTCGAAGGCCTTCTTCTCCGACTCGTCGAACGAGCGGATCACGCGCTCCGGCGTCTCGAGACCGATGGCCGTCATCTTCTGGGCGACGCGGCGATAGACGTTCATGTCGACCAGGTTGTCCAGGTCCGCCTTGAACTCCTTCGGTTCACCGCCCTTGCTGATGAAAAGCCGGCGCTGCAGTTCGATCGCGTTCTTCCGGTCGACGTCGGCGAGCTCGGAGCCGCCCTTGTTGATCGGCGCGTCGAGCTGCTTCTTGACCATGTCGACGGTCGAGGTCAGCTGCTGGGTCAGCGCCGTGAGTTCGGCGTATTCCTTCGCGTGCTGTTCGACGGTCTTCTTCAGGTCCTCGTTGTCGGACTTGACCCCATTGTAGTGGTTGTGGAGGTCCTTGTAGTGCTGGTCGGCGGTATCCTTCGCCGTCTTCAGCAGCTGGGTGACCTCGCTCAGCTCCTTCGACAGAGCCTCGACCGAGGCCTCGGCCGGCGGGGCGTCCTTCGTGATATACATGCCGGGGTACGCCAGCAGGGCGGCAGCGCCCATCAGTGCCAGTTTCGTCACGGTTTCATCCTTCCGTTTGTTGGACTGCCGACTCACTCAACGAGTGAGCATGGTCTTCAGTTCGGCGACCATGTTCGACAGAGTCTTCAGTTGATCGGCAGCCAACACGGGCTGTGTATCGGGGGCCGGGGGTGCTGCAGGAGCTGTTCCCGGCCCCTTTTGGAATATATGCAGCGCAGACTTCACCTCCTGAGTGATGCTGCGGGCATCATTCCTGCTCTTGACCAGCCCACGTGCAACGAGGAGTTTCTCGAAGTCCGCCACCGTAGTCGCGGGTCCGGGCTGGGAATTCTTCACGAAATCCATGGTGCATTCCTCGTTGCCGGGGAACGGAACCACAGAGACTTCGAACAGATCGCCCTTCTTGATGAGAAGGTATTCGAAGCCAGAGCTGTCCTCCTTGAACTCGTAGTCCTGGAGGGAGAAGCCGACGGAGAAATTCAGGCCGCCAGCCATCTTCGAAGCTTCGTACGCGTCGCGCACGTAGCTGATATTGAGATTGAGTTCGGCCTCGATCCAGAGGCGTTCGCCGCGGGTCTCGAGAACCTTGATGACGCCAGCGACCTTGTTCCAGTCGTGACCGATCAAGAGCTTGATGGACTTCGGTCCAGACAAGCCCTTGGCTGAAATGGCATCGTCGAACGCACCCTTCTGGACGACGTGACGGTAGGAGTCGAGGTCCGGCGTGGACGCCCAGCCTGCGATGTAGCCATCCGGGAGGTCTTCGCCGAGAGCTTTCAGCTCGGTATCGTTCGCCGGCATGAACTTCATCATCGCGAAGTTCGGATGTTCTTTCCTCACCAGCGGGCGCTTGGCGTTCTTCGTGAGGTAGAGGTTCATGGCCCTATCCATCGTTGTTGGGTTCCGTGCTGGCCTGCGAGTTGGGCTTCCTGCTCGCATTCTGCGCCCGCAGTGCTGCCTTCTGCTCAGGCGTCAGGGGTGGGAAACCGCACATTTGCCGTTTCTCATCCTCGGTCAAGAATTCGACCTTGTTGAGCTTCACGGCGCGGTCAGCTTTTACTTCTTCGAGAGCCGGGATGGTGTCCAGATCGAAGACGATCTCGTGACCTTCGTCACAGAGAGCCTGGGAAAGACCCTGCTGGATCGGTACGAGATAACCTGGGATGATCGTATCTTCCCAGAAAGACCGACGACTTTCGAGATAGTTGCCGGCAAATTTGGCACCGTCTTGCGCGCTCAAGCCCAAGAGCGAGATCGGAATGCCAAAGGAACCCGCGATGTGGCGGGCCATATCATCCATCGGAAGCTTCGAATGGATGTCACTTAGATTGTTGTCCAGTTCATGAACATCGATCTTGGTGTTCGAGATCACGAGAACAGCGCCGCCCTCGTCTCCCCCAGGAGTCGTATCTTCCAAAAAGTCTTGGATAAACTTCTCCTGGTCTTCAGTCAGAGTCTTTTCCGACCCAACAATGTACTTCGAATTCGGCTGACCAGCGGCAGAGTCAATTGCCCGCTTCAGAAGCAGAGCGATGATCTCAGCAGGATATCCGATTGCATCGAGCGGAGTATTGAACCCTTTTGCCGTCGGAGAACCGGACAAGTTCGGCTTGATGATCTCCCAAGCATAGGACTTGGTCATCCGTCCTTGACCATTGGTGCCGTCAGTTGCGTTTTCACGCGTTGACAGAATTTCGTGGTTCGAAGCAGTACCATATTTGTAGTGTTTGATCAGACCGCGATCCGTCAACACTGTTTCAAAGAACGATGCTTTGAGTGGGTACAAAGCATTCGGCTTTCCTTCTGTACCCACACCTACCTTGAACGGTACGCGGCCGAACACAGCGCGGGTCATTGCAAGCCAGTACCGAAGCTCACCAGCCGTCATGTATCCATTCGGGCTTTCAAGAACATCGGAAATCTTGGAAGTCAAGGCCTTGTCGCGGCCAGTTCCTTCTTTCTTACGCACATACCAGTCGACGGCTGCGACAGACGTGGCGATCTTATCGATGCAACGAAACACCACTGGGTGTATCATTGCCTGTTCTGCAGCAAGGGACTGTGTGTACGAAATTCCCTTGATCGTTTGCCGTCCGAGCGAAGTCGAAAGGAGACGAGTCGGATCATCCGTAGGATTACGGTCCGTCTTCCTTCTGCGCTTCAGCTCAAAGCTGCCAATTCTCATCGACGGCGACCTAACATTTTGAACCTACGTATCTTCACACCGCCTGTCCGAACCGGCTCACTACCATAACGGATTGCGTCGATACAGTGGTTATCTTCATCTTCAGGAATCGGAAGTATCTTACCTGAAGGCTGCTCCGTCTTCCATGAATAAAGCCGAATTTCGTTCGCCGTGACCACACACTCTGGGTCGATGACGATCTCATATCCCTGCAACCAGGTAATGCCCTCACGAACAGAACCTGGACCTTTCTTAGCTGCCAATACCTGATAGCCATGGCCATTCAGGTAGTCAATCGTCTCTGGTCTGGAACTGTCCGCCATGATGGTGAACAGCCGGGACTCTGATACTGTACCCATCAGAGCAGGAAGCTGATCGATGGGCAATTTCGGGGCGACTGCCTCCGCCGCGATATAAATGATCTTCTCTTCTTCCAGAATGTACATTTTGATCAGAGCATTCGGATCATTCTGAAATCCGAAGTCCATGCCAAACCTTGGCGTTTCAGAATCAGAAATCTTTATGCGATCAATACGCCAATTCTTGAAGATACGAGCTTCAACCTGCTGATCGTAATGACCCAACCAGATATGCTCGTACCGCTGCTTATCCTTCTTCTTCATCAGTTCCATTTCGGCGGGCATTTCCGTGATCCAGAACCACGGGTTGTCCTCGAAAGAAACTTCCTCAATGATAGCATCTTCAGGCGGGAACGGCCCTCTGAAGTACTCGTCGATCGGATCATCCGGATTAACTGGGTTCCAGGAACACCAGATTTCCGAGCCAGGCTTACGAATAGTTGGAATGAGCAGGTCCAACGCCTTCTGGGAAACGTTCCTCGCTTCCTCGATCCAGCAGATATCTGCGCCTTCCAACGACTTCACTGAGTCTGGGTTACGGTCCAGACCAGTGAAAGTAATGCGACTTCCGTTTTTCTTACAAACAATCTCAGTCCGAAGGAACTCGAAGATGGATTCGAGTCCAAGAGCTTTGATTTTCTGCTCAAGCAACTCCTTCACGGAGTCCTTGATTGAATTCTGAAACTGACGCGCGCAAACCACACGCGTCTCTTTGTTAGCGCAAATCAGAGCAATTGCCATCGCAATCGCGTGAGATTTACCTCCGCCTCGGCCACCGTAGTATGCCTTGTAGCGGGCTTTCTCGAAGAGGCGAGCGTACTTCTCCGAGAATACAACTTCACCAGGACCCGGTGCTGCAGCGGGTACCATGGTTTAGACCTGGCGGCGTGTCACCGGCGACTGGTTGACGCCCGAGCCGGAAACGCCCATCGAACGAACGACCGACATCGTGCCGTAACTCGTGGACGCCGTGGAAGTGACTGGACCCTGCGCGGTCCGAGTATTAGGCATTGCCGACGTACGAGCACCGTTCCTGGGAGAGCTGAAACTGCTCTTTCCACAACCGCAACCCATCTCTGCCTCCTAATCGATTTCGACCTTCTAGGCCATAATAGCACGCTAGGACCAACAAGTAAAGTACTTATTTGCCCTAGCGAAAAATGACCCAGCTAACCAAGGTGGTGATCAAGGACCCGGAAATGAAACCCAGAAACAGTCCGCGCCAGATCAAGCAGCACGGGCAGGTGGTGAACAGATACTCCGTAACCTTGGACGTCCAGTGTTCTTCGGTTTCACACCAGTTGGGAGTCACGACCTGGGAAGCGGCGGCCATGAAGTTCGACAGCCAATTATCTTCCCAGAAATCAGGCTCCGTATCATCCCCGATCGCTGGGTCCTGCGGGCGGTACTTGAAAGGGTTTTGCATTGTTTTTCTCCGTATGCTGATATTCCCGTTCTGCTGCGTATTCAGGAAAATCAGCTGAGACTGGCACATTGGTAGGCTTTGGATCGACCTGTTTTCCGATAAGATAGCCCAGGGATGCTGAAGATAGCGACAGCATTGCTGCGTTCCAGTCACCTGGGAACTTCACGTCGACGCCAAGAAGAACGCCACAGATAACGATGACGAAGCCGGAGACGACGTAAGACAGAACGATCATCACGGCGACCATCGCTCCAGCATACTCGCGAAACGGAGCGCTGTTGTGCTTCATCACGTTCTCCCAATAATCCACGTAGCGAGTAGTCCTCCAGCGATCACAGCTATGATGATGAGCTTGGCGAAATTGTTAGAATCGAGTATGATTTCACTCAACAGTTTCCTCCGTGACCATAAGGGTGGGTCTGTTGAACTCGATATCTTCGATCCATATTCCGCAGCTATAGGTCGCGGTAAGAACGATTTTGTATTCTCCAAGTGGAGTGTAACTTGGAACGATAACCGGAATTACAGTCACGTTGTATCCGACAGGTGCCTTGATGCTGTTGACTTCGTTTTGCACGATCGGAATGACCAGGCCATCGTCGTTGATGATCTGCACACCCGATTTGATCAACACACATTCGTCGTGGTTCTTTGTATAGAAAACCAAAACTGCGCCATCGCGGCCTCTCGGCCATTCTGTGGATGCTTCAAAAAGTTCAGGCTTCACTATCGGATCGTTTGGTCCGCCAAGCTGGCGAATAATCTGCAGCGCCTCAAACCTGTGAAGCGTAGGGATCAGAAAAGTATTCTCGATAGGCTTCTTACGAGTCGAATTCTTGTAGACCGGGCCTGCGAAACTCCAAAAGGCAGCAAGGATAGCTACCACCGCTGCAGTTGCTTGTAGCAGTCTGACATTCTTCTTCACGAAATGGATCATCAAAAACTCATAAAAAGTAGCGCTATCGACAAAAAGAATACGGTATCGCAACCGAGTATGCGCATAAACTTATTTGTCGCCAGATGATCGAGTTTCGTCTGAAGCGTCGAAGTTTGAGTATACATAGCAGCACCTATGGTGATTTCGGTTAATCGCGCCCCCAAGCGCAATCCCCATATGTTCGTCTGCTATTCTTCCCTCATAAATCAGTACAATGCCCAGATGTTGTCGGCGGTACCTCCAAGCCGAACCTGGCGCACTGAGATGTAGTTATAACCTTGCTGTATCGGGACATCGACATGAATGTTCCCGCTTTCGTCCATCAGGGTTATTGTGCCGGCGGTGCCAACAAGCAAACCTTTTGCCAAGCCATCCGGAAGATCAGCATCAGCCTTAACGACTGGTGCAATGAACGACGATGCAGGCGGCCCAGAAAAGATTGCAAACGGAGATGGAGTATTCGAAGGCAGTGCGACGGGATCATTTGGATCGCACGGAGGTATGCAATTAGCAGTTACCATGATGAGTCCTCACGATTCCGTATCATTGGTTGGTTCCTTGACGTCAGCGATGGACTGACCACGGGGAAGCACACGGACCTGGATGCTTGATGGGATCAAATCGCGGCCATCCTTACCCGTGTTTTCCACACGAGTCGTACCGTACCGCTCAATGTTACGCGACTTCAACAGGAACTGCAGAAGCGACGCATTGCCTTCCAACGCGAGATCAATCGCCTTGTCTTCCAGCATATCCGTACCTGCAGCATAGGCTTCATCCCATGCCTGGCAGAAGTCAGCATCTTCCGTCCGCCACTTGTACAGATACCCTGGTGAGAACCAGTGAAACTGCGCACGCAGCTCCTTGACCACTGCGGATACGGTTTTACCTTGAGCGATGAAGCTCAAGCAGAGTTCCATCACACGCTGCTTCTCCTGTTCTTCCAGGTAGAGAGCGTCATGGTTCAGTTTCTTGAGGCGTTCTTCCGCATAGTTGTAATTGCCAATACGGTTCAGCTCGGTATTCCCACGCGTAGGAGCATGGGGTGAGGCAGGGCCAGAGATGAATACCGTCTGGTCGCCCATGAAAAGGCCTTTGCTGGTGTTGGTTCAAGTCTATCACATATTGGACCGCAAGTAAAGTTCTTTTTTACGTAAAATAGGGTTGTACGTCCTATTTTTAGCGTAATACAATAGGATTACCGAAAATAGGAGAACACTATGCGTAGAGCAGCTAAAGGTGAGGGTTTGGCCTTCGTCAAGAACGTAGTATCGAAGCATGAGTCTGATGAGTGCTTGATCTGGCCGTTTACTCTAAGAGAAGGGTATCCTGGTTTTGTAATCTATGAAGGAAGACAGATACTTGCTCACGTTGCTGTATGCTTGGAGTACGTAGGGTCTAAGCCAAGTCCTGATCATGAAGTGGCTCACAGTTGCGGACAATCGGCTTGCGTAAACAAGAGACATGTAAGTTGGAAAACCCATAAAGAGAATATGCAGGATAAGCAGGCCCACGGCACTAGTCTCGCAGGCAAGCCACACTACAAATACGAATTCACCCGTGAAACAGTGATCGAGCTCAGACGTACTGGAGACTTTAAGAAGTTTCTTGGGCTTGGGGCCTCGATCCGGGCTATTAGAAATGCATACTACGGAAAGACCTGGAAAGCCCTGCCCTCGGTCCAAGAATTGAGCAAGATGGACCAAGGGTCAAAGTGATAGGCCTATATACCCCGAATATCACTTAGTGGAGATCGGTGATATCCCTCGTTAACATCCGGTGTCAATGGTGTAGACAATTACACTATGTCGACCGGATAATTACCCGAAGGCTTTGAAAATTGCCCCGGGCTCCCCGAGGCTTTGGGTGAGGGCCGAGATGTGAATGAGCTTTTTGCGATGTTTGTTGGCCGCGTTTTATGGGCTGAGGGCCTAGGGCAGTGGGCTGAGGGTGGTTGGCCCAGGGCCGGGGGCCGTGTACATATATTGTTAAATTCATGCAGAGTTCGAAAAGTACCCGGGGCACGGACTCACAACTGTCCCGCGGCCCCAGGGGCCCTGCAGTAGAATTTTTTCTCCAAAAAACGATCCATTTGGAGAGATTCCCACCAATAATCAATCATTTATCAGAAAATCCCTCCAAAAATCTCACTTTTATGAGAATTTTCCTCCAGAAGAGAGATTTCCTCCCCTTTTTCATGATTTTTTGGGGGGATTTTTATCCCGAAAGGGGTTTCTTTTCCCTCCCAACGATATATATTCATATCTATCGGATGAATGAATATCCGATCATCAAGGAGAGAGAAGATGAAAAAAATTGAGAAGAATATCGATCGGGATATCATGGATGTTTCCTCTCGGATCGTCCGTCGGGGGAATAAATCGGGGAATGTTCCGTGGAGGAAGAAATTCTATTCCCTCGATCGGAAGAAATATGAGGAATCCGTCAAGGATAAATCCATCGGAATTCTTCCTCCTCAGGGACAATCCACGTTAATGTGGATGTATGATCGGATGAAGGAGGGAGAGATGGGAACGGGATCGATGATCCAATCCCGATCGATCGAGGAGGGATACGTCCGATCCAAAATCGATCCCCCCGTCCTCTTCGCGTATTATCGGAAGAAGATGGAGGAATTCGGATTGATCCACGTGGAATATGATCCCACGATGATCCTCGGGATCACGGACGAAGAGGAGGAATGAGGATCGGGGGGAGGGAAATCCCCTCCCCCTCTTCCCTGAGGACGAAACGCGGTCCGCCGCGTCCACGGGTCGAGCCCGTGCTGATGAGTCCAGGAGAGAGAAGCCATGACCACATACGAGCACGACCGAGCCACGGTCCTTCAACGCCACGACGCCCGTGAGTCGGCCTATGCCCGCCACGCGCTGGACCAGGCCCTCGAGGCCACGGACCCGGACAACCGGGCCTTCTGGGAGGCGGAGGCCAGAACGTGGCAGGACTCGGCGGCCCTGTACTACTGGCAGACGCGGGAGTGCTTCGGTCGGGACTGAGCGGGTCACGGTACACCCCGGTAAAATAATTTCGAAACCGGGGTGTACCACAAACCTGAAATGTGATATGATGTAAGGGTTAACACGAACCAAGGAGAGTACAATGACGATGGAAGAACTGTGTGGTTTGATCCAACTCCACCACGGACGTCTCCTCGAGTCGGTGAAGAACGAGGTGAAGAGGGAGGAACACGGACCGACCCGTACCCTCCTCCAGGAGACGGTCGACTTCCTCGAGGACATCAAGGAAGAGGTCGGGGTCGACGACTAAGGTCGAAACGAGGGAGGGAAACCTCCCTCGTCCGTGGATGAGGTCCACGCTGACGAGACCAAGGAGAGACGACCGTGTACGCCAAGATCGCAGGTATGTACGTCAAGGCGCACTGCGCCACGACATTCAAGGACCCGGCAGGGATGGAGTCGACTGCGCTGAGAGGCGGCTACGTGGATGTGTTCGACCACAAGGGTTTCGGCACCCACAAGTACATCCCGGCCGACCGTCTCTCGGACGAGCTCGGTGAGCCACGAGGAGCCGGAGTCTACGGAAGCTTCCTCATGGGCGACGGCAGCCACCTGCTGGTCACGTGCAAGGGGCCGCTCGCCTGCTGGTCGGGCAAGGACGATGAAAAGGCCACGTGGATACCCGACCTGCGCAAGCCGGAAGATATGATCTAAGCAGGTCGAAACGCGGTGTCTTCGTGGCACCGCGTCCGTGGATGAGGTCCACGCTGATGAGACCAAGGAGAGACGACCAATGTTTACCACCATCGCCCTCGCCACCGCTATCATGGTGGGAGGTCCGGCCGGCCCGGGGAACGACGCCGACGCGGCATGGGACGACGTGATCCAGTACCGCTGCGGCGTGGGTCAGGAGCCGATGCCGATGCCGGAACGGCCCAGCATGGAGTATCTCGACGAGGTCGATCGCCTCGAGGAGAAGTTCATCATGGCCTTCGACAAGGTCGAGGGCGGCGACGCCGAGTACGAGGCGGCAGAGCGCAGCATCTGCCTGGAGGTACTCAGTACCGAATAAGGCGAGTCACGGCGCATCCCGGCAAAATAAATCCTACCGCCGGGATGTCCCATTGATCGATCTCATGATATAATGATCCCGTAATACGAACAACGGAGAGATATCATGATCGATGTGGAAAAGATGACGGCCGAGGATTACGTCCGGGAATTCCTCACCGTGTTGGAGGACGCGGCGTCCCGCGCGTGCGGGGACTGCCGCAATCTCAATCCCCTCACGAATGAGATCGTGGATCGATACACGGAAGCGTCGGTCATCGCGGGGATGTTGCGGGAGAAATTGGGAATGGAGGAATTCCGTCCTCTCTGAAACAGATCGAAACGCGGTGTCTTCGTGGCACCGCGTCTGCGGATTGGTTCCGCACTGATGAGATCAAGGAGAGAACAATGCGAAACACAGCAAAGGCGGCGGCCTCGGACCTCTTGGCGTCCGTGGATTTCACGCCTCAGTACGACATCATGAAGATCGGTCCCCTTCCCAAGGCCGGCGTCTACATCGTGTATGCCGACGGCGATCCCGTCTACTGCGGAATCAGCAACGACCTTCGGCGCCGCATCAGCTACCTGAGGAAAGCGACGGCGTCGCACCACGACAAGGCGGCGGACGTCCAGGAAGCGTTGGCGGTCGGACAGACCGTGACCATCTCGACGTGGTATGAGAGTCAGGGCATACCACGGCAGCTGATCGAGCAGGCGGCGATCTACACCTTCGACCTCCGCGACAAGTGGAACGCCGCATAGCCAAAGCGAAACGCGGTGCTGCGGCGACACCGCGTCCATGGGTGAGGCCCATGCTGATGAGCTTAGGAGAGAGAACAATGAAGCTTGCTCTTACCGCACTGAACATCCGGGATGACGAAGCCGTCACCATTCTCACGGCGGAGCACGAGCACGTGTCGGTCTTGGTCGACCGCATGATCCGCGAGATCGAAGACGACTCGGACAAGGACTTCCAATTCGCCATCACGCCGGCTCAGTGGGCGCCGGCCGAATAAGGCGGGTCTCGGTACATCCCGGCAAAATATTTTCAAATCCGGGATGTACCACAAAACGAAAATATGATATACTGTACCTATCAGATCAATTGGTGATCTGGTTCAACGAAGGAGAAACACGACCATGGCATCCCGAAATCAGAACCGCAAAGCGATGATTGCCACCCCTCCCGTCGTCATGGAGACGCCGCCGGCCCCGACCAAGGTGGTCGATGATCTCGGCGTCGAGCGCGTCCAGGCCGACAACGGTCTCATGATCCCCCAGCCCATCCGGCGGGTCGGCCGAAGCGGGAACGTCCCGTGGCGTCGGAAGTTCTACGCTCTGAACCGCGAGGTGTTCGACGCGGCGGTCAAGGACAAGAGCATCGGCAAGCTGCCCAACCAGGCCCAGCGCACCCTCTTCTGGATGCGCGACAAGATGGAACCGGGCATCGCGTACACCGGGCCGTTCATCCAGGAACATGCGATCGCCGACTCCTACGTCGTGTCGCGGATCGCACCGGCTTCCCTCTTCGCCTACTACCGCAAGAAGATGGAAGAGTTCGGCCTGACGCACGTCGAGGGCTACACGGCGCCGCCCGAGGCTGATGAAGACGGCGACGACGGCGAGGAGTAGGTCGAAACGCGGCTGGCTACGGTCGGCCGCGTCCTGCCGTAATGCGGCAGCTGATGAGACCAAGGAGAGATGACCATGACTGATGCAGAGATTGTGGATGGCTTCGCTAGCTTGCGCAACCATCTCCTGTTCCTTGCGCGGGACAAGGCTACCCAATTCGACGCACGCGTGGACAACGCGTCCCGGGCCATGGGCCGGTGCACCGACGCCACGACCAAGGACCAGTGGCGGAAGGTCTGGGAGGGCCTGGTCGACGAGCGGGCTGAGTTCGACGCGGTTCACCAAGAGCTGCGCAAGCTGGTTGATGCGGCTGCCGCACGGTGAAGCCGTTCATCGATATCTTCGGCAGGGTGTTGGCAGTCACCCTTGCCTTGTGCGCAGCCCCGTTCATCTTGGTTTTCGTAGCCAAGGTGTGGGACTTCGCTTTCTCTCTGCTGTGAAGGAGGCGCGTTAGCCAGACCACAGTACGAGCACAGCGCGCCTGGGTTCTCTCTCCCCCAGGCGCGTTGTCGTATTCTGTCTTGCCGTGCCCTGCCTTGCCCAATGTGGGTGTCTTCGTAGCACTGTCAGACGATAGCAGGTCTCGGCTCACTGCACCTAGCCCAAGTTTCGCGGTCTTTGCTCCACTATCCACTCGCAGCCGTGCTCGGGCCTGGGGCCGGGCATGACGAGGGGTGGACCGAGGGCCGCGATCCCCGGATTTCCCAAAGTTGACCAAGTTCTGCCGCATTCTGACCAGGATTGGCTGGTAGCGAGGCGATTTTTACGGGGTGAGGTCCTGGGGCCGGTAGCTGGAAACAGCGGCACTTTGAAAATTGGATGTCGCACTAACATCCGGCCATCTATGGGACACCGAAGTGACAACAGTGTCACTGGCGAGGCAAATCCGGACGGCGGGGGCAAGAAGAGACAATCCTTCCGGGAGTGTCAAGACCGGCAGTGTAAGCATGAGGACTTGTCTGTCCTGTACTTAACCTATTGATCGGATTAAACAAGTTTTACCCTCTCGGTCTGAACTTAGTATACTTTCTTATATCTTTTTAAGCTTAAGACAGATGAATAATACAGTCCCAACACTCTGGTGTCATGTCGACCCTCTATAATTTACTATGATAAGTGGATATAAGAATACCATGTTACTATGGTAACCTTAGGGTTATAGGTATTTTTATGTCAACGGTGTACTGCTCTTATATTGTCCATCCGGCCCCCGACCCCCGACTCATTCCACAAAACCCTAGGTCGTCGGTTGTATAAACCAGATCAATCACTTAAGCCGCCCGACCCCGGCCGGATGAGCAAGACCAATAGTCCACACATGCCCGGACTGCTAATAATATGGTGATAACCGAATATTTCAATACTAGATTCTGGGCTCGGAAATTGCAGGTAAAATAAATTATCCATGGCCGTAAAACCGAGATTACCGACTCCATTTTCTCGTGATATAATAGTGTGGTACCAACAATCTAGGAGAAACCACTGTGCCACCATCGTCCGGGATTATCGTTGATGCGGCAGATGTCGAGATCGACGATGGCAATACGTATGAGAAGTATCCGTGGACCATGTTGCGGCCCGGCCAAATCTTCTTCCCAGCGAAGCAGAGAAGTCGAGCCCATGTGGAACTCCTCGTGAAGAACAGGAACCACACGGAGCCACGGATCGGGATCGTATTCGCCGCCATTTCCACCAAGGATGGCAAGATCGGTATCCGGTGTTTGGAAGACACTGGAAACAATCCATCCAAGGGCCACTCCGTCTGCTTCTGGTGGAAGGAGTGTTTGGATCGGGGTTGGATCGTGGGTGGCGGCGGAACACCATGGCCACACGTCATGGCCAACGAGAGTATGTACGCCTCGTATAACTCGTACTGCACCGAGGTAGGACTCCACGCGAGGGCACATCGGGAAATGTTGATGGCGTGGGCCGACATCATTCCACCCAGCTACGGCGTGCGGACTCGGGACCTCGGGAATCGTTGGTCGAAGACGATACCGCCGCGTGAAGAAGCAGAGACTCATCTCCAGGTTATCACGAGAGGGCTGTACTGATGCAGAAGAAAAACCTGTGGATGCAGACGCAAGTCGACTCGCTCCTTCAATACCCACTGCTGCAGGTCAAGTGGGACCTCATCCCGCCCGGATACCGCGCGGTCATCCACGACTGCAAGGACATCATGAGGGCGAACTCGATCGTCGAAGGCTACATGTACCGACATGAGCTGAGACCAGGGTTCCAGATGATGGTTACCTACGCGGGACCGGCCTTGGAGGAGGTCGCGTTCGCATGTCAGTTCCTTCCCGGAAAGACGCAGCTCGATTTTGATTGGGCCGCGTTGTATTCTATGTACGGGTACCGGGGGAAGGACGTGAAGGGACGGCGAGGCGCGTCGAGACAGACCATCGGATTGTGGTGGCTGTGGAACGTGTTCACCGGCTCGGACGGTACCATCTTCCAGGAACTCGGAATGAAGACCACGATGGGTCAGTTGTTCCAGCACTACTTGACGTGGATGAGGGACTACACGGATCGGTACAACGAACGCGTTAAATGGGAGAGGGAGTTTCAGGACGTGGTGACTGAGATATGGCGTCGCCTTAGTTCTACTGTCGTTATCCTTACGCCATCGACAACGAAGCGTGTTGGTGAGGTGGCGGTCGCCGGGTTCGTCGCTGAGGAAGACTTCCTCGATTACGTGACCAACGTGGAGTTCACCGACACTGACACCATCGCCACGGTCACGGAGGAGTGGGTCTACTCCCACCACTACGACATACTCGAGAAGTACACGACCGGCTTCATCCGCCCTGACGAGGACAGCGACGACGATGACTACCCCGAGTGAGGAATTCAAGGCTCGCCGACATGACCTGATCGAAAAGCGCATTAGCCAGCGCGAGAACGACCTTGACGGGTTCGGGTTTCTACGAGGCAAGGACCTGTACGTGTACGTCGGGATGGACTACTATGCGCTGAAGTTCCGGCCTGAGATAATCCCGGCCCGGGACACTATCGTGGCGCACCCAGACCCAACGGTCACGCTCGCCTTATCGATGATCCAGACCGCTCTCGATGGCGGCATGGACGACCCATCGCGGACCGTGACGTATAGCAAGCTAGTGCTGGCCACGACCGCAGCGTGGGCGAACCATGTCGGGGTAGCGATATCCCCGAACAAGTGGCATGAGGCACCGCTCAGGCTCATGCTACGCCAGATGGGCCTGAAGGTGGAGAGCTATGACTTCGAGGTGGAAGGGAACCCAGCCTATCACCACAGCAAGCATGCATTGGACATCAAGAGGTCCGTCCGGCCTTTTGTCTATCCTACTATCCATGAAATATCCTGGGTAAATTATCGAAACGGAGTCGTGGACTCCATTGTTCCCTACGGAGGCGATATCAGATGACCATGAGCAGATTTATCCGCGTTCCTACCGAGAATGGTGAGCGCATCATCAACCGCGATCACATCGTCGACATCCAGCCGGCCGAGCGTGGGAGGTCGTTGATGGCTCTCAGCACCGGCAAGTTCCTCATGGTGGAGCAGCCGTTCAACAAGTTCGTGACCAGCACGGATCAGCTCAGGAGGATCGCTAAAACCTCCGTATCGCTGGGGTCATGGATGTCGGCCGCGTTGGATGACCCAAACGTCTGCGCAGCCATGAAGCAGGACATCGTGAATTGGCTCGAGGCTATGGACTCGTGGGGTATATACAAATCCGCGATGACCGACCCGAAAAATTCATGATACAATAATCGTACCGGATCAAACACCGGTCATGGCAAAAGGGAAGTCCATGAGCAAGCTTACGTCGAAACTCCTGTCCTCTACCGCGATAGACATCCCCAGATCAAGGGTCATGGCTGTTGGCGGTGGTCGCGGACACGGGAAGACGCAAGCCCTCATGGAATTCCTCTATATGTATGGAGAGAGAAATGCCGATGAACGTCTCAGAACTGCTCGACCTGCCCAAGGCCGAACGCTCGAGGTACCTGCGAATGTTTCCCACGACGCGAACATTCGTCTTCCACTGCATGGAGCCGCACGAGATACAATTCGTGAGGCGCATGATCACTCGGTACGGTGGCATCTATCGTGAGGTGTACTGCCGACCAGGCGTCTACTGGGTCGCCACCTTCCGGACCCATCGCGCGAGGATCGAGTGCACCGCCGCTCTTGTGGCGTGGCTAAACAAGGCGCTTATGGCGACTCACGAGATGCACCGGTGCTTGACCGACGCCGAGATCGAGGAGATGCGGTACACGTCGGAGAGCATCGCGCATACCGGTGATGTGCCCGCGATCAAATACGAGATCGTGAATGCCATCCAAATCCATGAGCCGGTTACAACGAAGACACCCAACCATCCGATCAAGGGATAACGAACATGACTAGCGTATCTTTCCTCCTGGATCACATGGTCGACCGGTACCACCGATTGGGGCTTCGGGATGAAGACTTCGCGGCAAGCGACGCTACCATCAGCAAGTACCAGGCTGGGAACCTTGACCGGCTTGCGGACTACTTGCTGGCCCTGCCCTCGGAAAAGGACAATAGGTTCAGCATGAGGTATATCATGCTGGACTTGGCTCATAACTACCCAGACACGAGACCAAAACCGATGCCTGAATGCAACGCTGTCGGCTGCGCATTGGGTCACGCACCATCGGCAGGTATCCCGTACGAGTCAGATGATTTCTGGCACACCATGGGACAGCGCGAGTTGGGTATCGAAGTGGACGTGTCCGATGGCGTACGCATCCACGGTTTGCTGTGGAACTACTGTTTCAAGGGTGCGTGGCACGAATACGACAACACTCCGGGCGGTGCCGGCAAGCGCATCAAGGAGTTCCTCATAATGGCCGAGAAGCACGGCCGCATCACGGAGTAACGAACATGACTCTTTACTCCATGTTATTCGGTACGCCGGACAATTATCGGATCACCGAGTCTGGCGGGCGCTTCTATCCCGAGTTTGAGCAGCGCCTGTTCGGCTTTACCATCTGGATGAACTTCGACGGTCCAATGCCGGAGTCACCGGAACGGTTCAGCACCTTGGCCGAGGCCCGGGCGTTCATCGACGAGGTTCGCAAGAACCGGAAGAAGACAACCATCATTCACACCTACCAGGGATAACGAACATGACTAACGATTTTACGATGCATCACCGCATGATGCTCCGGTACCACAAAGAGGGTCTCACCCTCGAGGAATTCCGTGATATCGACGCCATCACGGAGTACCAGGCCGGCAACCTCGAGAAGCTCGCGGACTACCTGCTGGCTCTTCCCGAGGACTACGACAAGTTCAACATGAGCTACCTCATGTTCTACCTCGACGAGATGAACGCGCGTGACTTCGTGGAGGAGTTGCCTGAGTGTGGCGCGGTTGCATGCGCGTTGGGTCATGCTCCGGCGGCCGGCGTCCCCTACAAAAAGGACGAGTACTGGACGCAGATGGGACAGCGCGAGCTTGGCCTGAACATGGACCCCGTTGGACAAAACTCGTACAGCATGGGCGTGATGTGGGACTACTGCTTCACCGGCTCGTGGCACGAGTTCGACAACACCCCACAAGGCGCCGGCCAGCGGATCAAGAACTTCCTGCTCCTGGCCCGCGAGGGAGGGTTCGTCCGTTGAACAACGACGTCCTCGAGAATTTCCGATATTGGTACGGTGCTCGCCGCCTTGATGGTGGCGAGGATCGGTTCGAGCGCATCTGTATAACCGAGTTCGAGAAGCTCGAGCGCGACGACCAGGTCGCGTTGGAATACTACTGTTCGCGCGGCGAGTACAGCAAGGGCCCTGACAACATGCTCAGGGCGATGTTCCGCACGATCAAGCTGCGGTTCAACAGAGGAGACCAGGAATGACCACGCCAGAAGCAGCCGAGAAGTATGCAGCTGAGCATCTCCGCGAATGGGCGGACAAGGGCTATGCTGTGTACAACCCGCACGAGAAGCCGATTGAAGAATTGCCGGTGATCTACGGCTTCAACAACGGCGGACGTCCGGGCTGGTACGCAGCCGTCGCTATCTCACAAGATGGTACGGTCCTGGGTCAGCACGTGTGCTCGGCCGAGTGCTACATGCCTTATGATCTCGGCATCAACGAAGGCGCACGCCCCGACCGTCACGAGACCTTCCAGAAACACTACCCGGATGGGTATCGGATGGACTTCGTGCAGCATGATCATCCTGGTGTGGTTGAGGCGTGTCGGCTGAACTGTGAAAAGCATGGCGCGTCGGATAGTTAATCAACCGAGATGACCGGCTTCAAAAATTCGTGATATAATAGAATTGCCAGACCACACAGGTCATGGCCCGCGAACCAAGGAGAAACGACGTGACGACAGGAAATCTGTCCCGTGCACATTTGCGCAACGCTTTGTTGGGCATGGAAGGCATGGTCTACGTGACGCCCAACAATCAGTACGGCGTGATGATCGAGAACGAAGAAGCCAACGTCTGTACGTTCGGCCCCGGTATCGAATACATGGCGGGACCGTTCGCGACCAGCGAGATCGATACGGCGAAGCGCGAGGCGCTGTTCCGCGCCTATGTTCCGGAATACGGTTTCAAGGCGCTCGAGACGGCACCGAAGGACGACAGGATGCTTCGGCTCTTCGTCCTCCCCAACCAGGATATCACCGCCGGCAACACCTCGTTCGATGACTCGTACGATCCGTACTGGACGATCGGCTGGCAGCGCACCGACGAGTTACCGAATCCCAACAACCATTCGGAGACATGGAACGTCTGCGGCTGGTCCTGGTCCCAGGATACGTTCTGCAACGCGGCGGCCGGCTTCATCATCATCGGCTGGAAGAACTTCCACAACTAACATCGGCCCCCGGCCCTTGGGTCGGGGTTCTATTTCAGTGCTACGAAGACACCGAACAAGGAGATGAGATGCTCGTCACAGGAAAAGATGGCGTTGTCCGCGAAATGACGGTGAGCGCCGCGTCGATGGGGCACATTGCCACGACCATCGCCATCACGGACGAAGATGCGAAGACGTTGAGGCGCATCCTCGACCAGAGCGAGAAGGGCTTCGTGGCCTACATGGAACAGTTCCTCGCACGGTTCCCTTCGAACCGCCGGTAGGACCAACAAGGAGAAACGACTATGAGTATATTCGGACCCCCGAGCCCGGGCTGGAGACGATACTGGCCCATGCCGTGGCTCGAGACCAAGAGCTTCTACGTCGCGGAGTACAACAAGATCAGCCGTTCGTATCAGCTCGTCGGCTCTGACTCCAATCACGCTCAAATGGAACGGACCATCCAGAGACTGGATGAATCTCTGTCGCAGGCTCGGCGCGATGTTCTCGATCATTATGCGGCCATCAGTCGCTACTCCGAGGACATCAAGAAGCATCGTGGCGAAGCTGACTTCTACAAGCAGCGAGCCAACGAATACCTCGAGGTGAACGACATCCTGAACTCCGAGAACAAACGCCTCAATCAGGCGGTCGAGGAGCTGACCACAGAGAACCGCAGCCTGGTTCTCGGCATGGAGGAGCTGGTCCAGCAGCGCGAGGACTCGACGGTTACGCCGGACGACGAAGCATGACCGAGAGGCTGAAGGTTGCTGTCATAGGAGCGTTCAGCGTCGGCGTGAACCTCCTAATCGGCGAGGTGCCGCTTGCCATCCTCATGGGGCTTGCCACGATCTTCGTCCTCTACGAAATGGGGAGATAACGTGGGCGAGTCCCTGTACGTCGTGCTGCTGATCATCGCACTCGTGGTGATCTGTTCCGTAATCGCTTTCACATAGAGGAAGCCATGACTTCACCATCGAAAACGAAGAAGCAGTCGAAGCGAATTAGGCTCGACTGGTCACGCCGTTGGGATAACGGCAGCGGCTACACGGGTGTACGTCTGTGCCAAGACCGAGTTCGCGCTGGGAACGACAAGTGCTGGAAGGCGTACATCCGGCATGACGGCAAGTACCAGCATCTCGGATACTATGCCACGCGTGGCCAAGCCATCGCAGTACGCAAGGGCGCGGAGGAACGTATCCGCAAGGAGTTGGAGAAACGACATGGATGATTTGAGCCGCGCCGAACTCGGGGAAGGTTCCTACAAGATCAAGACCTTCCCCGAGCAGGTCACGCAACGCCTCCTGAGCACGGCCTTCCGCCAGGGTCAGATCATGTCGTCGCGCGTCCTGATGGAGATAAGCGGCGCGATCATGAAGGCTCCGTCCCACCTGTTCGAGGACGTGACGTTGTCGGCGAAACTCAAGTCGATGATGATCTCCGTGACCCAGGACTTGGAGCGTCTCGAGGTGATCGCCGACACCTGGCCCGAGAACCACAACACCAACAACCGCGACGAGCTCCTGAAGGTGTTCGTCGAGACCAGCACTCGTCTCATCGAGTGGCACGATCGGTTCCACAAGGACAACAACCAATTCGTGCGGGACGGGTATCCGTATGGCTAGATTCCCACGTCCCGACCTGACCGGCATGGACTTGGAAAACATGGGTCGATACGGCAAACTCCATCGCGGCGGCAGTCCAGCCGTCGACATCGTAACACACGGCGTCGTCTTCCACCTCGACTACGAAGAGCTGGATCGCCACATCAAATCCCTTCTGGCAAACAAGGAACGTAACATGGCAAATGGTGCACAAGCTCGGCGCGCGGCTCTCATGGGAATTCCCCCGTCCAGTGCGGAGGTACACATCAGCGATACGGCGTGGACCCCGGGGCAGGATCACACCGACCGCGGACGCGTTCACGAGTACCACGGTCCCGACGATGTGATCGAACGCACGATGTCGAGGGCCATGGGTCGGGTGTCGCGGGCCGTCAATAACGCCCATGCCAACGTCAGGTCGGCGACCATGTCCGGGCGGAACGATCTGGCTGGCCTCCACCTGGAGTACGAGAAGCTCCTGGTCGACGTGCATGGGATGATGCACTCGTCGCTGATGGAATATCGCCAGTATCTGGAAACTATCCTGAACGCGCCGAAGTCACCGGAAGAAATTTCACGTGATATGATGAACGTGTCAACTACCGAAGGAGGCGACATGGTCATCACGTACAAGCAGAACGGCAGCAACTACGATGTGAAGTGCGGGGAGAGGACGATTACCCTTTCTCCGCACGATCTCATCCGCCCCATTTCCCAGGTCACGGAGATGAACAAGCTCATCCCCGTGCAGATCATCGAGGGCTAACATGCTACGAGTAACACTCGTTGTGAGCTCGAAGAAGGGCTTCTACGGCACCAAGACCTTCGAGTGTCCGATGGTCAAGGACATCGGCGATCGCTTGGTGAAGGCGTTCGAAGAACTTCCGGACCGCGAAGATGGCGTGTCCATCATGGACTGGAAGGAGATGGACGTCAAAGTTCAGCGCATCTAGCGCCGAAACGTGCAAGCGGGACACCCTATCTGGAGTGAGTCCGCCCGCTTGTGCGTCTACTTGATAGGCCACGTATGCAGGTACTGATGAGGTTCCGTGGCGAGGATCAGAGAAATGGCCAATGAGAACATCGACTATTCGGGCGCCGCGAAGATGGGTGCAGAGCTGTCGCGAGCAGTTGCTCGCGTTGCAAGACTCCGTCGCCGCGTCGTGGAATTCGAAAGGTACGAGGCTCCAGGCATCCTCATGACGATGATCAAGGAGGAGCTTACTCAGGCCGATAGCGACCTGATGCTGACGAAGGCATCCTTCGACGAACTCACGAAGTAGTGCTGAACGATGAGTAATATCAAGTTCGGGGACCTCGAGAGAAGCAGGTACGCTCTGTGCCTGAAGGAGAACATTGACCATGTGTTGGAGCATGGTTGGGTTCGTGTGCGTATGTATCGACTTCGTGATGGGCGTGTGTTCTTCACTACGCCCATCACAAATCACCTTTCCCGAAAACCCTATCCCAAGTCCGAGTACCTGGGTCAGTTCATGATAAGGATGAAACCATGGCTGGTGAGTACACGCGGAAGCAAATCCGCGAAAACCGCGAAATGTGGATCGCGTTTCTCCGCACGCCTGGCCTGAAGAAGCAGGTCGGCGTCCTCGAAGTCGGTGAAGCACGGTGCTGCTTGGGTCATGGTTGCGTGGCCTTGGGCGTTCCGGAGACCGGCAAGAGGGCGGCGAGTGTAAAGCCCTACGTCAACTCCTCCGCGAAGGTTCGCGTCGTCGCCACCAAGTACGGGAACATTTCCCCGGAGTACACGTACGCTCCGAAGGAGCTGATGCAGGCCGTCGGCCTGCACTTCAACACCGGTGCTCTGGCTGGCGGCGGCAATTTCCAGTTCGCGGGAAGGTGCTTTACTTCTCTGTCCGAGCTGAACGACAAGTCCGATGCGACTCCGGCTCAGATCGCCGACATTCTCGAAGCGCATATCGAGGGTGGCTTGCGGTCGTTCTTCGTTCCGCTGAGCCACTACCCGGAGGAGATCGCGGACGATGCGACACATTAAGTACGAGGACCTTGAGTTCGAGGCAGGCAGCCTGTGCAAGGTCCATGGCATGCGCTACAACTACATGGACGGCAACCAGCTCATTCACCTCGTCGGGTGTTTGGGTCGGTTGCTATTCCGGCGCCGGCTCGCTGCCCCCTTGGAGTGGACCTCGGATAGTCCGCACAACTGGGAGGCTCCCACGCCTTGGGGTGAGTACAGGATGAGGTATATTCCGGACACGCATACGAGTGTCCAGGAGTGGTACTACCTGTATTGGATGGGCGCGACCTTCATCGACAGGTACCTATCCCAGTCCGAGGCTCGAGCCGCCGCGCAGAAGCATTACCAGGAGCGTATCGACGCTGCATGCGAGTAAGATGGGATCAGGCTTCGGCCAATCGGTATTGGGACTGGTGGGCCATGGAGATGCTCAAGACCGGTGTTAGCTACGAGTATATCGCGTGGCGGCTGAATGAGTATTTCCCTGATAAGCGTGACCGGTTCTATGTGTTGGACATTGTGAGGTTCGCCGGGCGTGCAGCCAAGAGCGAAGCGTACTGCCCTACTCGTAAGCCGGCCGACGTAGTAAACTTGCCTGATCGACCGAGATTACCTCCAAAATGAATTCGTGATATTGTAGTCACGTAGAATGATCTACGAACCAAGGAGAAACGACTATGCGTGCACACTACGATGTCTGCCTGTCCGAGTCCCAGGGACTGTACATCGCGGGTCTCATCCTCGAACACTCGGAGAACCGAAAGGAAATCCCCGTGACCGAGGACCTGGGTCCAAACGCCGAGGTCTACTGGCTGCTCGCCTCCAAGTACGTGTGGGAAGAGATGAAGGCCAACACCATCATCACGCCGCTTGGCGCGATCGTCGCCATTTCCGAGAACGCTCGGTTCTTCCTCTCGATCCTGTCGAAGCATTACCACTACGAGGTGATCCAGCGCATCGAGATGGTCGGCCAGTCGACGAAGGGCATGGGTTCGATCCCGCACTTCCTGGACACGATGCCTTCCATGGCGAACTTCGCTGAAGACCTTCATCTGAAGGGCAACATTCCTAGCGAGAGCGGCTTCTTCCTGATCGACCTGTCCCGCATGGACTTCGACATGGACCATCTCAACTATCGGCCGAACTGATGGCCGAGATCGATGAGGACGACGAAGGTCGTCCGTATATCGAGAGCGATCGGAAGTATCTGCTCGATCTCGCTAACCGCCTGATGTACGTACCCGTCATGCACGGTGTAGACTCAGGTGACATCGACCGCCTTGGTCAAATCGCGAAGCGGTTTAAGGACGAATAAGGCATTCGTATGGTTGTCCCAGTGTATTATCCTAAGGATAGTACACTGTGATGACCGGATAATTTTTGGAACCCAGGAGAACGGACAATGAAGTCTCCACTGACTACTCTCGAGGAGCTGTACAATGCTCTTGAGGGCCATGATTGGTCGCACATGATGAGCGACGATCAAAGTGTCTATGATCGTGGTGCGGACGAGGCCAGGCGCATCAACCTCGCGGCGCGTAACATCGACGGTGGCAAGAAGCTCGTCGAGGATTTCACTAAGCATTGGTGGTCAGATGCTCCCAAGCCGGTCCTCCTCAAGCCGGCTGTGAAGAAGACGTTCATGACCATGATGGTCAGTGTCGAGAACATGGAGGCTGCAGCTACCTGGTCCGGCGGATCGGTCAAGGGAATGTCTCTTGATCCCGAGGATCGCGTCGTCCAGCTCCACGGAGGCGGAGACTGGATGGAAACCGAGGCGAAGGTCGGCGACTTCATCGTTCAACTGTCTGCCAGTCCGGCGAGGTACATGGCCTTCACCAAGGAGGACTACATCGCCATCTTCTGCACGGACATTTATGCTACGGAGACTCCCTGATGGGCACGCCGAAAGACAGACTGAGCAAGAACGTACGGAGCACGACCGTCACGACGTATTCTCTGACCTTGGAGGATATCCATGACGCGATCGTGAGCCATTACGGTCTTCCGCAGAACACTTCGATCCAGTACGAGGCCCGGTCTGACGGCTTAAGCCGGCACGCTGTGGTCAGCGGTGCTGTAGCTACGACCACGGAGGTCTATGAAGATCATGACTGAGATGAGCCCGAACTTCAACGATATCTTCAACAGCATCTTCAGCTGGCCGCACATCCTGATGCGGCCGAAGGTGTTCAAGGAAGACGGCCGGTGGGTCGCCGTCTATGGCGACGTGCATGGATACGGTTCGTCGCCGCACCTCGCCTGCCAGAACTTCGATCACAACTGGCTGCTCCAGGACACGAAGTCCGATGGCGACAACGGGATCTATATCGGGTTACGTCGCCGCGATGAAAAGTCGATGGAGGCTGAAGCCGCTGCCGATCCCGCGCCCCGTGATCCCAATCGCATTCGCCTGCTGATCTCGATCATCATCGCGAATACACCGTCGCCTGGTCTCGCCGTTCTCCAACGGCGTATCCAGTACCGTCTGTCCTACGCCGGCGTCACGCTCAGTCTCGTATCGGACGGTATACGGTGGCAAGACCACCGGGGTGGGAACTTGCTGGACCTGTCTCTGCCCGGGGACATGGACCAGATGGCGAGGGAACTCGAGAAGAACCTCGGCATTCAATGCGAATTCGACATCGCCAATCCCGGCGAGGTCCAACACCGCCTCAAGACGAGGTATCTGCTGAAGGAATGAGGCATGCGCATACGCATCGGAGACATGTGGTTCCGTCCTAAGAAGGGCTACCCCATCGCCGTCGAACTCGATGAGCGCGACAAGGAGTTGATCCGTGACATGGGTGACGCTACTCGCTACGCCCTGTTCGCGGAAGACGAGACCATGTCCACCGAAGAACGGATGGCATGGATGGCCAAGAAGGAGGAATAGGTGGTAAACGTTTACGTCAACGGGTGTGCTTACGAGTTCCCCCGGGAAAAGATCGATCGGCTCGAGGACCAGGGCGCGATCGTGAAGGCTGACATGGTCGGCTCCGAGGAAGAAGCATACATGCTCAATCGTGGGCACCACTTCACCGTGGAGCAGGTCATGCTTCTCATGGGAGAAGACGTATGAACGCGTGGATTCTCGTCATCATGATGTTTACGTCGGACATGGCGGAGATGCACACGGTCAGTAGCTATGCTACCAAGGAGCGTTGCGAGGAAGTCGCGGAGGCCTTCAGGTCTAAACGGCACAACGCTCCGGGCTGGCGCGAAGCTATCTGCTTCCCCAAACGATAAACTAGCCGCTCGTACCGAGATGTACGGGCGGTTTTTTTCGTGATACAATCGAACCGTCAGTAGAAATGGAGAGAACCATGAACCACGAGGATGAGTTCGAGAAAATGATGCGGGAAACCGAAGCCCTTCCGACACTCAAAACCAATATTCTTGGATGGGCAATCGTAATCGCATCAGCCGCAATCGTGGTCTGCGCTATCGGATTCTTTGTCCACTTCGCTTTTTAACGGGGGTTTCTATGCGCCGACTTTTACTCGTGGCGAGCTTAATGCTTGGCTTTGCTAGCGAAGCCGACAGTCATAGCTGGTACAGTGCTAAGTGCTGCTCTGGAAAAGACTGCGCCAAGATCGATGTCAAGCACGTCAAGATCACGCCGGGGCAGTATACTGTCACACTTATGCCTGGCGACCACCCGATGGTGGACCAACCTATGCAATTTACCTTCTCGACTAGCGACCAACGCGTCAAGCCGAGCGAGGACTGGGGATACCACATCTGCATCTCCCAGTACACGAAGCGGTTGCTGTGCTTCTACAAGCCGGACGCAGGAGTATAACATGGACGGATTTACAGGAGTCGCCGCAGCCTTACTGTTCATTCTTTCGCTGGTATTCGCTTGGATATCAGCAGAGCTTTGGGCCATCGGTCTGCTCCAATGGCGCAAATACAACAAACGGGTGGCCCTGTCGGTTTTCGTTCTGTCAATCATGGTGGCGATTGCAACGATAGCCATCGGCTCGGTCGGTCTCGTCGGCCTCGAAAAGTCGCTATGACCAAGAGCCTCACCGTCGCCCAGAACCGTCTCCTCGAGTGGTTTTATCGCCGCGGAGGAGACGGTATCTATGACAAGAAACGCCGCATCATAGCTCGCGGTGAACGTGGGTCGTTCGAACCAACCACCATTTCCGGTCTGAAAGTGCAGGGCTATGCGGAAGATTACGATGGCAGCTCGCACGTTCGGCTCACTGCTCGCGGAAGTAAACTGGGAGAAAATCTTGCCCGCACCAACGACCTCTATCGAGACGACAATGACCTTGACCGGCACCGAGCTCGCCTTGATAAAGATCGCTTTGACGTCTCTGAGTCAGAAGACTGAAGCGACAACGGTACTCGGGCGCAATACGCGCGCCCTCCTCAAACGTGTTGAAGCACTGGAGACACCCATGTACGGTGACGAGGGCAAGGGTTCTGGTCGTACCACGAGCCAGATGAAGGCACTCCCCATGGGCGGCGTATATGTAGTAGCCCACCGCGAGGAGAAGGACTACTGCAAACGTCTGCAGAAACATATTGGGCGGGAGGACATCATGGTTCTCCTTCCCAACGAAGTCTGGGATTATGGTCAAGGTCGCTTCATCTCGGGCTACGACGTCGATCATGACGTGTACGATCGTCATATGAACGCTGAACAGCGGCATCGACTCGAAGCTTCCCTTCGGTTCCTCAACTCAAGAAAGACACCGTAATGCTCGTCAAGGTTATTGAAGGCTGCACCCGGATCGTTGGCAAATCCCAGGGATACCTGGGTCTTCCTCTCCGTGACGTGCTCATCAACTGCTCGGTCAACGGTCCGAACACGCCGGCCATGGAGATCGCGTTCGAGCCCACTCCCAAGGAGATCGAGGGTCTCAAGGAAGGCAAGAGCCTCGTGCTCCGTATCCTGGGCAGGACGCCTCCGCCGATTGCGATGTGGGTCGACAGCAGCAAGAGCCCGAGCAAGGGTGCGGAACCCATGACCATGTCTGATCGTATCGAGATGATCGGCGATCTGCAGGACCTCGAACGCATCAGCGCCCTGTTCAAAGAAGCCACAGGTGCACCCGACCAGGTCACGTCCGTTCTCGACAAGACCATTTCGAACATGAGGAGACTGCTCAATGGAACAGCATGAGCTCAGACACCGGACTCGCCAGCACAGGAAGTCGGTGATCTCGTTGCTGGCCGCGATCCACGAAGCGAAGCGCGGTCACAAGATGACCATCATGTGCATCTCGAACGAGTCGCGCCAGCGCTTGTTCGAGCAATTCCGGCAACTCGCAAAGGAGCACGACTTCGAGTACCGGATCAAATGCAACGAGTTCCATGCGGTCGAAGGCGAGGGCGTGGTTTACTTCGTCATTCCCAAGGACGTCGACAACCGCACCGAAATGCATACCCGGGGACTGCCAGATGCCGCGCCCAGTTCTTAAAGAAGGTAAGCAGACAAACACCATGATGTCTGCAGCAGCGTCGGCCAGGGATGGTCGGCGCTGTTGTATCATCTGCCATACTCCCGAAAGTCAGAAGGAGATGGTGGCAGATTTCCCTGCGGTCGCGAAAGAAGTCGGGTTCAAATACCGGCAGAAAGGAAACCTATTCCACGCTCGTCGTGGCAACGGAAACGTGGACTTCCTACTCCCGGAAGAGATGGAAAAGAAACACGGCAAGAAGAAAACTCACATCGAAATCAAAGGGATACTCGAGGACCATGTCAAGGGAAGATTTCGAGATATTCAAGGACCGCGAGGCAGAGCGTAAAGAGCGGCGTCGCCAACGTTTAGCCAATGCCGAGACCGACGGCTGGAACCGGTACGCCGACACGCATTTCTGGCTTCAGCTTCCGGGCGGGAAGATCGACTGGTGGCCGAGTGCGAACAAGTGGTGCTACCAGAAGAAGTACTATCGCGGCGGCCTGCCTCAGCGGATACGTGACCTCATATCCGAGACTCTTGCTGCACGAGGGTAAGGTTTTTCGGGGGTATTTACTTCCGGAAAATTTTGGGATATAATGAGAATTCGCGTTTGTGAAGGAAACGACCATGTACGACAATCCAGACCATGACTGGGTAGCAGTGATTTATCCGCAGACGGGGGCAGTCCGTCTGCATCGGGACGTCGAGTCGGCGCAGCAAACGATTTCGTGGCGGTCCTGGCCGAACTACATCTTCAAGAACAAGAATGCCTTGAGAGCTTGGTCCCATATGGACCTCGAAGTTCTCTGGGTTCTTATCTATCAGTTTACGGAATGGCGCCACCCTCGCACGGCCCTCGGCCCCTTCCTCGAGACTGATCAGTACGCACCCGACTGCGGTACGGAAGAACTGCTGGATCGTATGTGGGATATGATCCAACGTCGGTGCGATCGAGTTCTGGGACCCATGGGTTCCGAGGTACGGCGTAAGACGTTTTACGAGATCAACCTGGAATACCTGCGGCCGCTCGCAGAAAACATTGCTGTGTTTAAGGCAACGTTCAATCGGCAGGCGCGGACGATCCTCAGCGAACTCGTTAAACGTGGCAAGCGCTACTACGAGGAAGAGGAATTCCGGCTGATGATGAACGAGTTGGTGGCCACAAGAACACTGAAGACGAAGCAGGACCCCTTCCTCATCTTCCAGTACTACCGTCCGACCTTCATTGACTACGGTATCGTGTCTCGTGGTGGTCAGTAATGGTCACCGCTGCAGATATCGAGAGCATTGCCAGGTCTCTAGGCGGTGGCAAAGAATCGAAGACCTCGACAGGTTGGAAGACTCTCTGCCCCGCTCATGTTGACTCTCAGCCATCGCTTGTCATCAGCCTCGGGGCTGGTGGCAAGATGCTATGTAAATGCCACAGCGGGTGTACATTCGATCAGGTTAAGGATGCTCTGAAGGATCAGAAACTCCTGCCTGATACGGAAAGAAAGAAGTCGGACAAGGCGAAGAAGCAGGATACGGTTACCGTACTCATTCCTGTTCCTGAACACGCCCCTGATCCGCAAACCATCGTCAATCGTAAATTCGGCAAACCCACCAAGGTGTGGGAATACCGGAACATATACAACGAACTGATCTTCTGCTGCGCCCGCTTCGATTACGTCGACGAAGAAGGCAAGCGCAAGAAAGAAATGTTTCCGTATTGCTACGTCAAGGATGACAAGGGCAACGAATACTGGAAACCCAAGGGCGCGCCTTATGACAAGGTGAAGCTCACCCTCTACAACGCGCATCTGCTCCCACTCAGACCCGATGATCCGGTGGTCATGGTCGAAGGAGAGAAGTGCGCTGACTACGGTAACAAGCACTTCGGAGATAAGTTCATCTTCATGTGCTGGTCAGGCGGTGGTAACGGCTTTGCGAAGTCGGACTTCACTGTGCTGAACGGCCGTACCGTTATCATGTGGCCCGATGCCGACGATCCCGGTATGAAGGCGATGATCAATCTCGGCGCTCTCTTGACCCAAGAGCCTGGGACGATCACGAACGACGTTCGGTTGGTGACGTTGCCACAGGGACTCCCACGTGGATGGGACATCGCTGACGAGATACCGGGTGGCATCCAACTCGATATCTTCGAGCGGATTATCAGCGCCCAGAAGTACGTCAATCCGACCGAGGAAATCATCAGCATCTTCAACAAGAAGTATGCTGTAATGGTAGAGCAGGGCAACGTCTCAGTCGTACAGTTCGACAAAGACGGTAACCTTCTCGATGGCGCGTTCAAGAAAACCGCGTTCTTCGACGCCATCAAAGAATATGCAGATGTGGTGGTTGATAAGAAGGAAATCCCCGCTCCGGAGTATTGGTTCAACCATCCTGACAGACGTCAGTACGATGGCTATTGCTTCGACACCGAGAAAGGACGAGACGTCGAGACAGAAGATGGTCTGTTCCTGAATCGTTGGGCTGGGTACATGTACACAGCGACTGAGCGAGGCGATTGGTCGATCCTGCGCGACCACATTTATCGTAACCTGGCTCGAGATAATGAGGATCACGGGAACTGGATCATCGCTTGGTTTGCCCATCTGATGAAGTATCCCAGAGGTCGGCCCAACAAGAAGGTTCCAGGCACGTTCCGTCGTCTTGGTACTGCGATGGCCGTCATCGGCGATCAAGGCACAGGCAAGTCCGTGGTGGGAGAACACATGGGCAAGCTGTTGGGCAAGCATTATCTGTCCACGAGCGATGAACACACGATCTTTACCAATTTCAACTTCCACTTGCGAGACGTGGTTCTGTTGCAGGCGGATGAAGCGATCTTCACTGGCAACAAGAAAATCGCCAACAGACTCAAAGGCCTGGTCACGGGTGAGGAACTCCAAATCGAGAACAAGGGCTTCAATATCATCACGTGTCCGAACATGGTTCACATGTACATGACGTCCAACGACGACCATGTGATCAACGCGTCGGGCAACGAACGTCGGTACGGCGTCTTCCTTGTCTCCCAAGAGAACCAGCGCGATCATGCCTTCTTCCAAGCGATGGAAGACGAACTCTTGGCTGGTGGTTACGAGCGTCTGCTGTACGATCTGCTGAACTTCGACTTCAGTATCGCTGATCCAGCGAAGGTGCCGGAAACCGAAGCTCTGAGAACTCAGAAGGCAATGTCGCTTTCGCCGTTCAACTCCTTCCTGCAGTCGCTGCTGCTGAACGGTCGGTACGATGATGTGTCGCTTAACGGTGGCGGTGAGGTCTACACGATCTACGAGCTGTATCAGGCATACCTGAAGTACGTCAAGGATCGCGGAGACAGGTTCCCTGACGACATATCCACGTTCCAGATCAAGATGCAGGATGTGCTGCAGCATAGGACGTCGGTCGTACGCAAGCCGAGAGGGCTGAGCCTCAAGTTCGATGATCTGCGGTCATGCCGTATCGCCTTCTGCAACAAGCTGGGTCTCGACATCGATTGGTACGACGATCCTCTGCTGATCGAACATGACCGCCAAGAGCGTACTAGGGAGCCGAAGGCAGAGGAGGAAATTCCCTTCTAGGGCAGACTAGGCTAGTTTTCATTTTCGGTAAAAAAGTTGTTTACATGAAATGAAACATATGATATTCTGTTCTTGTTGATCGAAAAGATCACTTTGGAAAATGAGAAACCTAACCAAGGAGAACGACATGTCGAACAAGTTCAAGATGACGAAGGCGATCCCGGCCGATTTCAAGGCCGCGCCCCAGATGCTTCTGATCCTCCAGACCCTCGCCGGCATCGGCATCAACAAGGAAGTCACCACCGAAGAGCTGACCAAGGCGGTCGTCGACTCCGGCAAGCTCGTGACCCGGCAGCCGCCGGAGCGCATCGTCGGCTACTACACGAAGCCGATCAGCGAGCTGGATTTCGTCGAGGTCGAGAAGGTCGCCGCCGCTCCGAAGCCGAAGGCCGACAAGGCTGCCAAGGCGGGCGACGCCCCGCAGGTCGCGAAGCCCGGCAAGCCCACTCCGGCCGGCGCCGCCCAGCCCGCTTCCCCGGCGAAGCCGGCAACCCCGGCGGCTTAATACCTGGATTTCGGCGAGCATCTATAGCGCCTGTAGGGTAACTCCTGCAGGCGTTGTAGTATTCGGATGACTTTGGTGGGTGTCTCTCGTGGTCAAATGACCACCTTCAAGTACCATTTAGTGGAAAACGGTGGCATCCCTATTAAACATCCGGGGCCTTTGGTGTGGACAATTACACTGGACCACCCGGGAAATTTTATGATCAATGCCAAGCGTCGGTCATTTTCACCGACTCGAAAAAAAGAATTGTACTTTCGAATCTTCTTATGTTATATTGTAAGGGTGATCGGAACTCCGGACCTCCTCCCCCCTGAGACTCCCACCGATTACACTCGCGCGCGCTGGACCGTGGTTTCTTGGTCGTTTCTCCGGGCTGGCGCGCGCGTTTTAGTATCCAGAATTGGATACAGCTCGGCCCCCGGCCCAAGACTCTAGATTATGGGGGATCAGCGAATGGTCAGAGCTTCTAGAGGCCTACGTTCTCTAGACTCCTCGGCGGATCACTGGGCGAAGTCCTCTTTCGACGGAGGTATCGCGCTCAGTACGGATCAGCTCAGCCACTCGATAGGACTGAATATAGTGCATCTTGTTTCACATGTACACCCTCAGAGCAAAATAATTTTACCGGGGTGACCTACCGATAAATTGTGTGATATTATGAATACAGTAGAGAATGTTCTCTACCAACATGCCGAGAGTACGCAATGATCACATCCACTTCGCGTAGGTGTTCACGTGAGGCCATTCGGAACCGCAGCACTTCTCCGAACTGGCTGGATCAATTCAAGGACGGAGCCGAGATCATTATCTGGCCTCCGTTAATCAATGAGGAAAACATGAGGCAAGTTTCTTTCTCGCTGGTGAAGGTCGAGGGCAACTTCGTCTACATCTCCGATGACGGACTCCCTGGGTTCGCGTCGGTCACAAATCAGGCGGAGCACGTCGTCGAGACGCTCATCAGCCAGTGGGGTCCCGACAAGCGGTTCTTCTACCGTGACACGATGTTCGTGTGGGATGAGCTCTGTCACGATGGTACGAAGTTTACGGACTTCAAACCCGTCGACAACCGCGAGCACGAGGATTTCCTCGGGCAGGTCATTCTGAAGGATGCCGGCTGATGTTCAAGCAACTCCAGGAGAAGATCGGAGACTGGGTCGCCGGCACGTTCGGCTACGAGGTACTCGCCGACAAGCAGGAACGCAATGCGCGTTTCTTCGAGGAAGTCGTCGAGCTCATGCAGGTTCGCGGCATGACCGTGGCCGAGATGGTCGCGATCATCCATGACAAGATGACGAAGCCGGTCGGCGAGCTCGATCAGGAAGTCGGTGGTGTGTTGATCACGTTCCTCGCTCTGTGCGAGTCGGGCGACGTCGATGTCGATACCGCTTACGCGAACGAATGGAACCGCGTCCAGCCGATGGAAGTGCGGAACCGGATTGCCGCGAAATCGGCGCTCAAGCTTCCCAACTACGAAGCGCCGGAAGAAGACGGCAAGATCGGCGTCATCGAGTTCGAGTACGTCAACCACGAAAACAAGCGCGGGAAGCGCAGGATCGTCCCGCTCTATCCCTGGTACGGCAACAGCGAATGGTACCCGAAGTACCGTCATGCTGAGTGGTTCATCCGGGGTCTCGACATCGAGAAAAACGTGGTGCGGGACTTCATGATCGACCGCATGGCGTTCGTCGACCACATGGGTGCCCGCTAATGACGGTGGTAGCGGTCATCGACAGTGAGACCACTGTCCCACCAGATCAGAACGAGCCGAAGGAAGTCGTCGAGGTAGCGGCGGTTTTCGTGGACTGCGACACCAAGGAAGTCGTGCATCAGTACAGCTCCTTGGTCAAACCCACCAAGTCCATTACGGCTCGGGCGTCGGCCATCCACCATATCACAGATCGTGAGGTGGCCGACGCTCCCGCATACGACGACGCCATGATGCCGATCCTCGAATACTCGTTCGAGTACGCTGTCGCACACAATGCGAAGTTCGACAGCGAGGTAATCGATCTGGGAGACATTCCCTGGATTTGCACCTACAAGATGGCGTCACGTCTGTTCCCCGATTTCGACTGTCATTCCAACCAGTGTCTTCGGTACGAACTCGGACTCCCGGCCCCCGAGTCGGGACTCCATGCTCATCGCGCTCTGTATGACGCGCAGGTGACGGCGATGTTGTTCCTCCATATCCTGGGCTTGACCAGCGTCGACAATCCGCTTGAAGCTATGGCCAAGATCAGCCAGCGTCCGGTCCTTCTCCGCAAGTGTATGTTCGGGAAGCACGCCGGCATGCGCTGGGACGAGGTTCCGAAGTCGTATCTCGCCTGGATACTCAAGACGGGCGGCTTCGACGAGGACGTGATGTACACGGCGAGGCACTACGCATGACACAACTCGGGTTCGATTTCGTCGAGGTGAATACGCTCGTCGCTACTCAGAAGAAGCCCGAGCGTCTTGTCATCAGCAATCATGAGTCGCCCGTTCAGCGGGCGATCCATTGCATACTCTGGGGAACGCAATACCTGGAGCTCAACGACTGGCAGAAGTCGGTCATGTGGACGCATCTTCGCTATCGCGAGGATGCTGCGCTCAAGATGACCGACGAAGGTCGGATGTTCGAGCTGGCCTACATCATGGGATTTTTGGAATGTGAGTCAATCATGACTCGCACGATGATGTGTAAGATCGCACGCGAGGAAGGCTGTGTCATCCCAGAATAGGAGCAAGCTATGGCTGATATTACAGACCTGGGTTTGACGCCAATGCAGATTGAGCGTCGGATAATCGAGGAAGAAAACCGCCGTATCGACGAGGAAGCTGTGGATCGTTTCGCAGCTGCGATGAAGGAGAAGCTGGCCAAGAAGCGGCGTGACGGCCGTGGTGGTTGGTATCTGAAGTCGTGCCTGAGCACCGATCTCAGCACCATGCTCCGCGACCACATCGACAAGGGCGATCCCGTCGACGTCGCCAACTTCTGTATGATGATCCACCAGAAGGGTGACAAGATCACGTAGGACACTTTACGTCATCCGTAAAATAGTCGTTTACTTGGCGTGAAAATCGTGATACTATAATGACAGGCAGCCAAAAGGAAACGACCATGTAATCCAATCGCCATCGCACCCGTCTCAGTATTCTGTGGCGGGTTTTCTTTTATCATAGCCAAGGAGAACAGAATTGGCAAACGCTCGTGGAAAGAGCATCGACAATACCCACTTGTCGGTAGACACCGCCCTCGCTCGGGGCTTCATTCACCGTGACTACGTCGCACACTGTCTGCGCTGGACGTACGTCATGAAGGAGATGGCGCGCAAGCAGGTCTACAAGACTTCGCGCATCCTGGATATCGGCTGCGGCGTCGACGTCCCGCTCGCCAAAACTCTCTACTCGTCCCGCTACATCGTCGAACACTACATCGGCATGGACTGGAACCACGGTGCTAAGCTGGACATCACTCCATTTCACACTGGTAAGTTTCCTGTGGATGTGTTCGGTCGCGTCGACTTTGCGTCGAACCAGGTCACGATCGAGGAAACGGCCGACGGTCGCATGGGCATCAACATCGTCGGCGAGAACGCCGATGGCAACAAGCCCAACGAAGACTTCTTCTATCTGCCCAACGTCATCACCTGCTTTGAGATGCTCGAGCACATCGAGCCGGCGCACGTGCGTGCCGTTCTTACCAAGGTTCGTACCATCATGAACCTGGCGGCGGCGGAGGGGCAGGACCCCATCTTCTATATGTCGACGCCCAACTACGACTCCAATGTCGGTCACGCCGCCAACCACGTGAACGAGATGGATCACAACGCCCTGGGCTGGCTGATCGAGGAATGCGGTCTCACGATCAAGCGCGAGATCGGCACGTTCGCTTCGCAGCGTGACTACGTGCACAAGCTGTACGCCGATTTCCCGGGCGCCGACAAGGTCTACCAGGCCCTCGCCGACGTCTACGACTCCAACTACCTCGCGACGATTTTCGCTCCGCTGTATCCGGCCGACGCGAGGAACTGCATGTGGACCCTCGGGCCCACGAAGGAAGGGTACGAGCGGAAATACCCGATGCTGCAGACCGACGGCGCGCCGTGGTCTTCCAGCGAGAACTGGCGTCACATGTTCGAGGGCTTCGCTGACGCCTACAATCCGGCCACCGGCGTCGTCTGATGGCGAAGATCGCAGCGTTGAGGAACAGCTCCATGCTGTCCTCTTCGTGGTTCACAACCGGTATCGGCCGTTATACATATAGGCAGCTGCTGATACCTTTCCAATACAGGTAGGATGATGGAATACTACTTCCATAATTGCATCGCCGCGTTCCACGAGAAGTTCGGCATCGGCTACAGCGGCGAGGTCGAACGCCATCTCGACGCCGAACTCAGGGACTTCCGCATCAAGTTCCTGAACGAGGAATTCGACGAGTACGTCGAAGCATATTCCAAGCGCGACCTCGAGAAGCAGTTCGACGGCCTGATCGACCTCATGTACGTAACGGTCGGCACGCTCTACCTTCATGGTCAGGCGTATAGAGAGCGCAGCATCGTGACGGGATACTTCGGTCCTCCTCGCGAGCTGGACGACACGCTGGCCCAGTATCACATGCGCCAGATGGCTCTGTACATCAAGAAGTACGAGTCGGCGACGGATGCTGGGTATCTCGACGGCAAGCTCGACGCGCTCCAGGAGCTCGGTCAGTGCGTGCTGGAAACGGCGGCAGCGCACGGGTTCGCGTTCAACCTCGGCTGGTTGCGCGTCCACTCCGCCAACATGAAGAAGGTGCGCGCCGAGCGTGACGACACGCGTGGCCACAGGGACACCCAATTCGACATCGTGAAGCCGGAAGGCTGGGTGCCAGCGAAGCTGACCGACCTCGTCTTTCCAAACTAGGAGCTGTCATGACACGCCATACGATCTTCGTCTTGGAAGGCCCCGATGGGGTCGGCAAGACGACACTCGGCAAGGCGCTCGTCGAACGGCTCAATGGTCGGTATCTGCATCTGACCTATCGGTACCCGGACAATATGTTCGGGTACCACCGAGCCGCCATCGAGTGGTGCCTCAAGAAGGCCAAGAACCAGCACGTGATCCTGGATCGCTGGTGGCCGAGCGAAGTCGCGTATGCTAAGGCGTATCGCGGCGGAACGAAGTGCCCGTACATTTCGGTCCTTCTGGATACGATGGCACTGACCCATGATATCGTGTACATCTGGTGTATGCCACATGACCGCGAGCGTGTGGGTACAAACTTCGCCCAGCTCAAGGATAAACGCGAAGAAATGTACAGCGAAGGAATGCTTCGTGTGTACGATGCCTTCGACGTACTGATGCGGAAGATGGACAGGGGCTCCCGTCTCCACTTCCGCTATGACGTATTCAGCGTCGTGGACGGGGCGATCAGCATGACTCGGTGGATCGAATGGATGATCAATTCGGTCGCCCTTCGACTCAATGTGTGCTCGAAGCAGGAATATCCGAGCTGCCTCGTAGGAAACAGGTGGAACCCGGATGAGGGTTTCATCATCGACGAGCCGTTGTCGAAGCGCCCTGTGCTGTCCGAGGCGACTCCCAAATCGTTGAAGTTCGCGGAGTACGCGCACCTCAGCAGACCCAACTATGTGGCTGTGAATATCCATCATGTGGCAAGCCCGGAATTCCGGGAATACCGCCATATGCGGCCCGAAATCGAGTGGAGGTTCTTTTGACCCAATTCTTTGACTGCGCCAACAATGCCTGGGAACGCCTTCTTCAGGACGTTTACCAGGACGGCGAAATCAGCAGTCCTCGGGGCATGGAGACGAAGGAAATTCTGGATTACACGATGCGTTTCGATATGACGTATCCGGTGATCACACATCCGGCCCGTAACCTGGGCTACAAGTTCATGGCGGCCGAAGCGGCTTGGATTCTGTCGGGCGACAACAGGGTCGAGACCATCCTTCCCTACGCCAAGCGGATCAAGGAATTCTCCGACGATGGTATCCGCTTCTTCGGCGCGTACGGCCCCCGGATCGTGGATCAACTCTCGTACGTCGTCGACACGCTGGTCAAGGACCCCGACTCGCGGCAGGCGGTGATGACGATCTGGCGGCCCAATCCGCGTATAACGAAGGACGTGCCGTGTACCGTGTCGGTGCAGTGGGTGATCCGGGAAGGCAAGCTCCACTGTCTCGACAAGATGCGTTCATCTGACGCCTGGCTCGGGTGGCCCTACGACGTATTCAACTTCTCAATGCTGTCGGCGATGATCGCGGTCGAGTACTGGATGCGTACTTCCGAGTACATCGAGCCGGGGACGTTCAGCCTCAGTGCGACATCCCAGCATATCTACGAGCGCAACTACGAGAACGTCAAGGACGTCCTGTACCGGCGGCTTTCTCCCTCGGACCGCGGCCCCCAGCTGGTGGTTCAGCGGTTCGAGCACAGCTCGGACATTGTCTCGGCGCTGTGGGAATACGCCGTCACCGGCGACCTGCACAAGCAGGAAATGATCTGATGCGCCCGTCATCTGACGAATTCTTTCTTCAGATGGCGGAACTGACGGCGACGCGTGGCACCTGCCCGCGTCGCCAAGTCGGTTGCGTTATCATCAACCACCATCGCCACGTCATCGCGACGGGCTACAACGGCACGCCGCGTGGGTTCGCTCACTGTACTCACGAGCCGTGTGCCGGTGCGCACTATCCGTCCGGGCAGGGATTGGAGAAGTGCGAAGCAGTTCATGCTGAGGCCAATGCTCTTCTTCAGTGCAAGGATGTGGAAGAAATCCACTCCCTGTTCTGTACCGCTTCTCCGTGCATCCACTGCACGAAGCTCATCCTGAATACGTCGTGCAAACGCATCGTATTCCGTCATGAATATCCGCACAGCGACTCCGAGAACTTGTGGCGTCGCGCCGGCAGAGAGTGGGTTCATCTTGGCGAAAAGAAGTAAATCCAAGAAGCTCAGCAGCGAACTCCAACTCGGGCTGTTTGCTCCGGCATCTGATTGGACGCCGCCCGAGTCCCTTCCTGATCTGTCCGCTGCCAAGGCGATCGGTATCGACGTCGAGTCACGCGATCCGTATCTTAATGAAGAAGGCCCAGGCTTCATTCGAGGCGATGCTCGAGTTGTAGGCATCAGTCTCGCTGTTGAAGATGGGCCGAAAATGTATCTCCCGTTCGGTCACCTTGACGGCGGGAACATGGACAAAGACAAGGTCGTAGACTACGTCAAGGTGCAGCTTAGCCGTCCGCACCAGACGAAGGCCGGCGCCAACCTGATGTACGAGCTCGAGGCACTTGACTCGCTTGGCATTCCTATTGTTGGGCCGCTGTGGGATATTCAGAATGCAGAGCCGCTCCTGGACGAGGAGAAGGCTGACGGGTATTCGCTCGAGGTTCTATCTCGCGACTACCTCGGTCAAGGCAAGACGGAGAGGCTGCTTCGTGAGGCAGCGGACGCGTCCGGTATCGATCCCAAGTCGGAAATGTGGAAGCTCCACAGCAAGTACGTCGGCCCATACGCCGAGGACGACGCGCTCAATCCGATCCTGATCATGAAGCAGCAGCATGCTCGGCTCGAGAAAGAGAAGCTGCTTGAGGTCATGAAGCTCGAGTCAGACCTGCAGCCGTGTCTCTGGAAGATGCGCAAGCGCGGAGTTCGGATCGATCTCGATGCTGCGGAGGCACTCTCGAGGGATATCCAAGAGCAGGAAAACCAGCTCATTCGGATGATGAAGAACCAGCTTGGCTTCTTCGTCGATCCATGGTCTCCTGTTAGCTTGCGTAAAGTTTTCGAGGCTCTCGGTCTCGAACATGCCATCAATAAAACTGCCAAGGGCAACGACTCCTTCACAAACGAATACCTGCTCCAGCTGGGAGAGCAGTATCAGGAGCTCGGTCCGGTTCTCGAATTCCGGCAGATGAACAAGATGCGACGTGACTTCATCGAGGGTCTTATCCTCGCGAAGAACGTCAACGGTCGCCTGCATCCGAATTGGCACCAGCTTCGTACGGATGATGAGGACAAGCAGAATGGAACCAAGACTGGACGAATTGCTTCTAGTAAGGTTAACCTCACGCAGATTCCTACGCGGTCTCCTAAATGGGGTAAGCCAATACGGCGTCTGTTCGTCGCAGACTATGGCGGACGTTGGTGCAAGCTTGACTACTCTCAGCAGGAACCAAGATGGTCCCTCCACTACGCGTTCATTAAGAACTATCCGGGGGCAGCTGAAGCTCGTCGCAAGTATCTAGAGAATCCCGACATCGATTACCACGAGATGGTACAGTTCATGATTCGCGATATGGTGGGCATGGACATCGGTCGCGGCAAGGCGAAGGGCATCAATCTCGGTTCTGCATACGGAATGGGTAAGTGGAAGCTAGCTCAGCAGCTCGGTGTGGATGTTGAAGAAGCTACCAAGCTCTTGAAAGCGTATCACCAAGGCGTGCCATACGTCAAGAAGCTGGCTGACTACTGCATGGAGCTAGCGCAGGCCAACGGGTTCATCAGGACGTATTCAGGCAGGAAACGTCGGTTCAACAGCTGGGAACCTGCGCGGTGGGAAGACCGTGATGGTTACCCGATGAAAGATTATGAGGCAGCCGTAGATCGTTGGGGCAACGTGACGCGGGCATTAATCCACAAAGCCATGAACGCGAAAATCCAGGGTTCTGCTGCTGATCAGATTAAGATGGCTATTGTGGAGATGGATCGGCAGGGAATTCTTCCTCACATTCAGGTTTACGATGAGATCAACACCACCATCTACGACGACGAAACGGCTTTTCAAATGCAGAAAATCCTCGAAACTATATGCCCGCTTGAAATCCCGTTTTCAGCAAAGCCTGACGTCGGTACGTCGTGGGGCGACGTGGTGGAACTCGAAAGGGTAGCAGCATGAAGGAAGATACCTTCGTAAAGCACTTCATGAGCGTGCTGGAACCCGACGTACACTTCAAGCAGATCGAAAACCTCATTGGGAACGGATTCCCTGATCTGCTCTATCATCGACTCGAAATCATGGGCATGATCGAGGCGAAGGTCGAACATAGCGGAGAGGCTTTCTTCGAGTTCTTCCAGCTCCCGTTCATGGCTCAGATGTTGCGGACAGGCTTCTATCGCGTGTTCGTGGCTGTCGCTCATGACCGCAAGGATGTGTTTTCTCTGTATCACGCCTCCGAGTTCGTGAATGCTCCCAAGACCAAGAAGCAGAAATGGACAGTGGTCAAGTTGGGCGACCTAACCCCCTTGTGCAAGCCGGGGGACCTTGACATGCGGATGAAGCTGCTGACGGCTTTGTTGAAGTAAAACTAGCCGAACAAACCGGGATGTACAGCAGATAATTTGCGTGATACAATGAAACCGTCAGCGAGTTGCTGATAACTTAGAGGTAGATATGTCTGATCCAAACGACGTTTTCGCGCTGGCAGCCGCGGAAGAAGAAGCGCCTGTCACCGACGATAGTTTGTCGGAAATCGCAGAGCTGGCTCGGCAGCAGCTGGCCCTCGACACCGAGATCGCCAACCTCGAGGCGACTCTCAAGGAGAAGAAGGAGGAATTCCGTCGCATTTCCGAGCAGTCCCTGCCCGAGGCCCTTGACTCGGTCGGTATGTCCGAGTTCACGCTCGACACCGGCTTCAAGATCAAGGTGTCGACGTTCTATAACGCTTCCATCCCGCCGGATCGGAAGGAAGAAGCGTACCAGTGGCTCGACGACAACGGGCATGGGGGCATGATCAAGACCGAAGTGAAGACGAACTTCGGCCGTGGTGAACTGGAGGCAGCGAAAGCTCTCATTGCGGAAATCAACGAGAACCACCCCGAAATCGCCATGGACCTCAACCAGACGGTCCACTGGCAGACACTCCGTGCCTGGGTCAAAGAGCAGGTCGAAGGGGGTCACTCGCTCCCGATCGACATGTTTGGCGTCTTCGTGGGCCGGAAGACCAAGATCACGCTCGCGGCTTCCAAAACGCGTTAACAAGCCGAAGCGAGATAAGTCGGCGAAACTCGGCGACTTTTACAACCTGTACAGGATCAACTGGAGAATACAGCAAATGGCTACGAAAACCAAGGCTGAAGTAGCGACAGCCGAAGCTGAAAATACTGCCGTCTCCGCCTTCAATGAAGACCTCCTGGCTATGGCCATGCAGGACTCCGGCCAGGGCACCAACGAACTCGGCATGGATGATGTCGCGGTTCCCTACCTCTATCTCCTGCAGAGCGGTTCTCCGCAGGTGAACCCGGACAGCGACGCCTACATCGAGGGCGCGCTTCCCGGCATGTTCTACAACAACGTCGAAGAAGAAGTCTATGAAGGTCGGAACGTCGGTCTGCGGGTGATCCCGTGCGCTTACGAGCGGCGGTACGTCGAATGGGTCGACCGTGACTCGGGCGGTGGTTACGTCCGTGATCACGACATCAATTCCAACATCATGTCGCTGACCAAGCCCGACGAGAAGGGCCGGCCCCATCTCGAGAACGGCAACATCATCGTCGAGACGGCCTACCACTACGTCTACTTCCAGCACCCGGAGACGGGGACCTGGGGTCAGATCATCATCCCGATGAAGTCCACCCAGCTCAAGAAGAGCCGCCGGTGGAACAAGTCGCTGATGTCGACGCTGATCCCCGGTACGCAGAAGACGGCGCCGCGGTGGCTGTTCCCCTACCAGCTCAAGTCGGTGAAGGAGCAGAAGGGCAACGACACCTATTCCAACGTCGATCTCGAACGGATCGGCGAGCCGGTCTCGATGGAAATGTACATGCAGTGCAAGGCCTTCGCCGACCTGTTCGATCGCGGACTGGTCGTGAAGGGCGATGAAACCGCTGTCGCCGGCGCCGCCGGTGATGCGGGTGATGGTGGTCAGTCGAAGAACGTCAAGGGCCCGGACTACGCGGGCGGCGACGACGAAATCCCGTTCTGATCACGGCGGACCAAGAGCCTCTCTCCCGAAAGGGAGGGAGGCTTTTATGGTGCTTCGATTAAACTCCCGGACGCTATAGTGACTATCCATACACCAAGGGCCCCGGGTGTTTAATAGGAATACCCCCGATTTACGCCAATGATGCATAGGGAATGACCAGTGGCTAAATACTCCTTTAGGCTGGAACCACTTGATCATCAGCGCGAGTACTATCGTGAGTGCCGCGACTTCGATGATTGGGCTCTGTTCTGGGCGCCGGGGCTCGGCAAATCCAAAGCTGCCATCGACAACATTTCCTACCTGTTCGTCACGAAGAAGATCGACTGCGTGGTCTACATCGCCAAGAAAGGCGAGTACGGCAACTTCATCGAGGACCAGGTTCCCCAGCATCTGTGGGACGGTATCGCGTGGCTCGGCGAAGATTTCAAGTCGGTTCGCAATAAGGAGGAGCAATGGCTTCTCGACAACATCCTGAAGGCGAAGAAGGAACCAACCCTCAGAATTCTCTCCGTCAATGTCGAGAGTATCCCATACCAGGGCGCTGAGGTCATCAAGAAGTTCATGGCATCCGCTGAACACGGAGTCATGTTCATTACCGATGAAGCTACGTGCATCAAGAACCCGAAGGCCAAGCGGTCCAAGAAGGTTTACGCTCTATCGCAGATGGCGACCTATCGTCGTATCATGACGGGTACGCCGATCACACGTTCTCCTACCGATATCTGGGGAGAGTGCCAGGCTCTGAAGCCGGGTCTGCTCGGCCACAACTCCTTCTACAGCTTCAAGGGTGCATACTGCATCGAGGAGAAGCAGTACATCGTTCGCGCCGGCAAGCGGATTTCGTTCGACGTTATCACCGGCTACAAGAACCTCGACAAGCTCAAGCATCGTATTCGTGGGTTCTCGTCGGTTCGTACCGCAGAGGAATGTCTCGATCTTCCGCCCAAGGTTTATCGCCGCATCCGGGTGCCGATGACGGCGGAGCAGCAGAAAGCGTATTCCGAGATGGCGGAGTTCGCTATGACGCAGTTCGGCGACGGGCAGATCAAGGACGTGACCTCGGTCATGGGTCTGTTTATGTCCCTGCATCAGATCGCGATTGGCCAGCTCAAGATGGGCGAAGGTCTTCCGCCGAAGCGGCTGGAGTCGAACCGCTTCGACTACATGTTCGAGAAGTACGAAGACCTCGATGATAAGGCAATCATCTGGTGCCACTATCGCGACTCGCTCGATCGTCTCGTCGCAGAGGCGGAGCAGAGGTTCGGAGCAGGTTGCGTCGCCCGGTATTACGGCGGCGTCGATGATGAGGAGCGTCAGTGGGGCCTGAAGGAATTCAAGAACCCGGATAGCCAAGTTCGCTTCTTCATCTCAAACCCACAGTCCGGCGGTTACGGTCTCACCATGACCATAGCTCGGATTACTGAGTATTTCGCGAACAGCCACAACCTGGAGCATCGCCTTCAGTCGGAGGATCGCAACATGCGTATCGGACAGACGGGTTCTGTTCTGTACAACGACTACTACTGTGCTGGAACCGTCGAGGAACGTATCATCGACTGTCTGAGACTTAAGAAGGTTATCGGGCACGAAGTGATGGGAACTCGCATCACCGATTGGATTTGAGAAATGGCCGACTTCAAACCGCTGCTTGCATCTGAAGCCAAGATGGATACCATGACGTATCCCAAGAGTGGCTCATTCAAGATAGACGGCATCCGCGCACACATCATGTCGGACGACGTGTACTCGCGCAATCTGAAGCTGATCCCCAACGCGTTCATTCGCGGGAAACTTCGCGAGACTGGTTGTAAGAACCTCGACGGCGAGATCGTGACGTACACCAATGGGAAGATGGACAACTTCAACACTGTCCAATCCCGGGTCATGTCGCGGTCGGGGATGCCGGACTTCCAGCTCCACGTTTTTGACGACTTCACTCACCCGAACTGGTCGTTCGACGATCGGTATTACATGGCTCAGGAGAAGGTCCATGCGGCCAACTCCAAGTACCTTCATATAGTGGAGCAACGTCTTCTGTGTACGGAAGAAGAAGTTACCTCGATGGAAGAAGAAGCCATCGCCGGGGGCTGGGAAGGTCTGATGCTTCGTGATCCCGGTGGTCACTACAAGTACGGCCGGTCCACGGCTCGCGAAGGAATTCTCCTGAAGGTGAAGCGGTTCACCGATACCGAAGGTACGGTCGTCGACTTCAAGGAGGAAATGGAGAACACGAACGAGCAGGAAGAAGATTACCTCGGGCATATGCGCCGGAGCAGCCACAAGGATGGCATGGTTCCCAAGGGACGGCTCGGCGCATTCGAGGTCGAATGGAATGGCGTGACCTTTGATCTGGGTTCCGGCATGAACTTCGGCCATCGCACCGAGTATTGGAACCGCAGGGAGGAGCTGCGGGGACACCCTGTAAAGTTCAAGTACTTTGGCGTGGGGCCCAACGGCAAGCCGCGCCATCCGATCTTCCTCGGGCTACGGCCTGAGGGAGCGTAACCACGGTCAATGGAAAGGACCAACACATGAGCGAGTTTGATCCGGATCGCGTTCTCGAGGCAGAGAAGTCCCTGAACATGGAGCGCATTCATCGGCTCCGTGCTTTCAAGGACAGCGCGCGGAATGAAATCTTCAACACCTACATGGAGTCGAAGGTCGAGACCGAGCGCAACATCAACTACCTGCAGCAGCGGCTGTCGGAACTTCGGCGTGAAGGCGAGGAAGTCGCCGAGCACATCAAGCGCCTGTCCGACGACAACCGCCAGTACGCGATCGATTGCGACAAGAAGATCAACGAGGTCGTCGGCAAGTACGACGCGATGATCGAGTCCTACCAGAACTCCGACGGACTCGCCGGCCTGGAAGACGCCATTCAGGCGGCGACAAATTCCCCGGGCGATGAGGTGAAGGTGAATATCACCAAATCCCCGGAGAATAACGATGACAAGCCCAAGGACGGCGCGCCGCCCTTCAGTTTTGAGACGGGCGTGATCTAAGACCGTCAGCTACCTTTCGGTAGTTGTCCGCACAGAGTCGGATCGTGGAGTTGGCTTGATTGACGACTCCACGTTCTCTTTTGAGGACAACCCGGACGTCGTCTCCCGGACGGAGCGGTGCGTGGGCATATTGCTTTTCGCACTCACGTGGGAGGGGAGGAATCTGGATTGGCGCAGCTGCTGTTCCCTGAGCTTCTCCAGCTTCTCGAAGTCGCCGCCAGTCATTTCCGCAACCACTCAATATCAGAGTCACTGAGAGGGCAAGCCCTGCCAGCGTCCTTGAGTTCCTTGACATAAGCCTCGATCTCCTTTTCCATAATCTGCTGCCTTGCCTCCTGTTCTTCGTTCGCAGCTTTCAACGCCCGTTCGAACGTATCCGCTGCGTCACGGGCCGCGGTTGCCTGCCGCTTCATTTCCCGCAACTCTGCGTCCTTGGCGTGAAGACGTACCTCGGTCACGTAACCGGAGCGTGCTTCACTTGCGACTGAAGGGTCGTCGACCCACGCGTCGTAGGTCATGACGATGGCAAGCGTGGCCAAGTGATATGGCCACGCCTTCAGATAGCCGAGGAGAAACCCCAGCATTAGAGACCACACGCCTGGAAGTGCATCCAGTCGAAGTCCCGCTCCCGGCCCAGGGATACCAGGCCGTACCGCTCGACGATTTCCCAGAAGGGAATGTATTCGGGCCGAGCGAACCGCGCCGTGACGTGAGTCTCGCGGAGCAGGTTCTTCTGTGGCCAGAGGTCGACTGCGATACCGAACGCATGGGTCGAGGGCTTGGAGCCGCCGCGCATGGGCCGGTTGTTGTAACATCCACCGAAAATGTCGAGGCCGAGTTCACGGTACCGGGCGGGCCCATAATAGGTAACCGCCTCCTTGAACATTTCGGTGAACGTGTCCTGGACCAGGATGTGGCAGCTGAACCGGTTCACCGTCTGGGTCATATCCCAGGCGATGCGGAACGGAATGGGAAGACGACACTTCCCGGCCGTCGCTGCCGGACTTCCCGGTACGCCGAACACCTTCTGCACGTCGCGATACGGCGGGAACGCGGTCTTGACCTTGATTGGAGCCGTATCCTTGGACCGGTCCGGGATACCTTCGTCGTTGCGTATGATCTTTCCACCATACAGAACGCCGCGGGTGTCCTGGTCGATGACTCCGGTAACCGGAATGAAGTTCGCCTTCTGGAACTCCTTCAGGGCTCCCGCAGTGCGAGGACCCCAGAAGCCATCGTTCGGTCCAGCATCATAGCCGTACTTGTTGAGCTGCTGCTGCAAGCTCCGTACTGCTGGATCAGCTGGCATTTCAGCCTCCTTGTGTTATGCGGCGCGACGGCCGCGTTCAATGAGCTTGTTCGCGATATGGTCGTACTCGAGGAAGAGATACGAGCCAGCCGGGGCAGCCCAATTGGCGGCGCCGTCCAGGAGAAGGTTCCCGGCGCCGTTGTTCAGAGTGCAGCCATCCGCGATATATACCTGGAGCTTGCGCCCCTTGTACATGCCGTTGATCGTGCTGACTGCCCCGTTTCCGGTGATGGACAGACGCTCCGCCGAAAGCGGAACATTGATGGTCGCCACACTGTTGGACGACACGTTGTCGTTGACGGCATTGTAGCCGGTAACGCGGAGAGCCGAACCCGGAACGTTGGAGTTGAGTTCCGTGACGACATCCTTGAACCGACCGCCCAAGAGTGAAAGGTTCGTTCCACTGCGAACGTTCAAGCCGAAGCTCACCAACGAAGCGAAGAACTCCTGGGATGACTGCGGAGCGATGATCTGGACCTCGTCCGGGCCAGCCGTAACACCATCACCAATCTCGATGTGGGCAGAGAAACCACTGCCGTTCTCCGAGATATTGCCATCGATAAACGACGGCGTGTCGATGATGATGTGGCTTCCGCCGTGGATTTGGTAGCCGATGAACATCGCCTGGATCGTGTGGCAGTTCGAGAACGTGATATACTTCGAAGCCGCACCACGAACGCAGACCGCCGACTGCGCACCATTGAGGAACTGATCCCCATTGAACTGGATACTGTGCGCAGTCACGCCGACCAGGTCGATCAGAACCGCGTACTGGGCGTGGCCGTTGATGGCTTCCCAGGTGGAGTTCGACGACATGAAGTTGTAGACGTTGCACTGCGTCGACGAAATCTTCAGGACAGCTTCCTGCGACGCCCAGAAATGGGAGTTGGAAACATGGACCTGGTCGATACCGTCGGCGATGACGCAGTACTGCGTTCCGGTGCCACCACCGCGACAATCGGAGATATGTACCGTCTCGGTCAAGCCGGTGCCGGGAGCTCCGAGAATGCCCTGCAGATAGATACAGGCCGAGCCGCCGATCGGCGACGTACCGGTCGGAGAGATGAAGCTCACGTTGTGGATTTGCTTGACCAGCGGTCCCTGGCAGTTGGACATCTGGATGGCGCGGTAGTAGTTCAGGAAGCAGACGTTCCTGATCGACATTTCCTGGACCGCGACAGCGATGACGTGAGCACCGCCCGTCGGCTGCGACGACACCGCCGTCATCGACAGATCATCCATCACGAAACCGTAAGAAGCCTTCGTTCCGGACTGATCGCCTTCGACCACGATGCCATGGCCACCCGTGTCCTGAGCCAGGATCGACAGGAAGGTGCCCTTGCCCCTGATCTTGATGCCCTGAGTGCGCTCGTACTGAGTATTCTTGTAGGCGTACTGACCATGGAGCAGCATCAGGGTGCCGCCGCCCTTCTGGCGCAGATACTCCGTTGCCGCGTCGACTGCAGCGGTCGCGTAACCAGCGTTGGGGCGTCCGCCGAACTGCTCGATATAGACCGTATCGCCGGTCAAGCGCCAGTAGGAACCATCGAGCGATTGTTCCCATCCGGGTTCAGCCGGCTGGGTATCCGATCTTTCGTAGACTCCCCACCCTCCGTCGTTCGGCTCGTAGTAACCGAGGGTCGTGAGCAGACGTTGGCCGTGATGCACGTACAGGTTCTTGATCTGGTCGCCCAGTGCGAAGGCATGGATCGGAGGACGATCACGAAGGTTGTCGTCGAGACCGTCCCGATATGCCTGGATATCGTCGTTGTAGAGCGTCTCGGCTCCGGTGCCAGTGTCGATCAGCGTGCCATCTTCATAGGCATGCCAGAGCCCTTCATAGATGGCATAACTGCGGTTGCCAAACATGTTTTCCATGTTATTCGCCTTCTTCCTGCGGGATCGGAACCCCGTTCTCATCCAGTGGGATACCGGCCGTGGCGAGAACCTGCTGCGCCTCTTCCTCGGTCAGCTTGGCGAGCTTCCGGCGAGCCTTGTTCGCCGACAGCAGTTCTTCGAGAGCAGCAGCTTCTGCTTCCTTCTCACGCTGCAAGCTGGCCACCGCCTGCTCGCCCCAGAGAACCTCGACTCCGTTGTCGAGGGCATACAAGATGCCCCCACGTTCTACGTACTGATACTGCATCGGTTAGCTCCCGAGCTTGGCAATGCTCAGCGTCGCGGGCTGGGTGCCGTTGCCGATACGACCAACGTCCGTATTCTGGACGGTAGCACGTAGGGAAACGATATCGCCAGCATTCAGCTGAACAATGCGAGTGGACTGACCGGAAGAGACAGTCAGGCCGGGATGCGGTTCGCCGGTCAAACCATATCCGAGTTCGGTACCGACACGCATCGGAATGCTGTTGACGACCAGGTCCAAGCTAGCCGACGCCTGGTTGCCCGCTCCGGTGAAACCTTCCGCAACGACCGTCGCGTAAGGAGCGACGATGTACGTGCCGGCGACCGTGATCTGGAAGGTATTGCCGACGAAATTACCGAACGACGTACCCTGCTGCGACTGAACCGGAAGCGACACTTCCGTGCCGACGCCAACCGCCAAAGCCTGATCGCCTGCATTCGCCTGCATATGTGCAACGCGAGGAGCGAGCGCATTCTTGATGTAAAGCGGGGTGGTCGCATCCTGATCGTTGTTGTTATTGGCGTCGGCCGGAAAGTTGGAGCCGACAGCGAGCTGGACGATACCAGCCTGCGTATTAGTCGCATTCGGGAACGTATTGGCGTTCACGAGAAGACGACCATCGGTACCGATACCGAGAGCGTTGCCGGCATCTGTCGACCGCAAGCAGTTGGCGAGGTTGTCGCCATGCGGATCAGAGCACACTGCGGAAACGATGTCGCCCGGACGAAGAACGATACGTCCGTCGGTACCGAGCGTCAGAACCTGGATCGAGTCACTCGACAGGAGGCAGGGACCGAGCGTCTGAAGTGCGACCAGGTCGTTGCACATCTGGCTGGCGACACCACGCGGTGCCGTCATGAACGGATCAGCTTCCGTGCCCGTCCCGATGATCGTATCCTGGTCGGCATGGGCGCGATTGCGGTCGAACCAATTCGTAAATGCCGAGCAGAGGTTCGTAACGCTGGCGCAGTTCCAGGAGCCCTCAGGATCGAGGCAAACCGCGAACGACAGAATTTCCGAAGCGATTGCATTGATCTGGGCGCCGACGATACGAGCGGTACAGTCGTTCGGCAGCGCGGTCGGGATGCACGTGACGTTGAACGTAGCCGGCGGGCAATACGCATAGGAGACGTTTGCCGGGTTCTGACAAACGCCTGCGCCATCGCGAACGGTGACGCCGCCAGCCGCGACGTCGGGGAAGATCGAGGCCATTGAGTTCTCCTTAGCCGATGGACCGACGAACGGTCATGATGCCGCCGGTGGTGGTTGCGGAACCGACGAAGCCGACCTGAGCCGGAGGCTTCGCGTTGGAACGCGCGATGACGAACGCATCCAGCGTATGTGGGCCGGCTGCGAACTGGAACGTGAGACCCGACAGAGTCGCACGAGCCACGAAGTTGGTGAACGACTGCGTGATGAGCGGAATACCGTTCGAGTAAATCTGCCACACGCCATCGACACGGATTGCGATTTCGGCTTCGGCGCCGTTGCCGCTGTTCGTCGGAGGATTGAACCCGACTTGGGTTTCGATCTCGATGTCGAACGTGCCGGCGCAGTCGATGTTGAACGACGCAGAGAACAGGTGGTTGGGGCCGAGCTTGCCGTTGTTCACCGCATTGTTCTGGATGTCCGTGACCAGATCATCGCGGTTGTAGTAACTGAGATTGTTCCCGGGATCGGTCGGACGGAACTCGAACGGATAGTTCGTGCCGGCGACGGAAGCATTGCTGACGCTGGCAACCTGCGCGCTCTGCTCGTTATACGTCGCAAGGCGCGTACAGCCGGAAGCGTCGGTCGACAGAACGAGCTGGCGAACCGTACAGGCAGCACCCTGGTCCGGGATTGCTCGAGTGAAGCAACCGAACAGAACGTCTTCGGCGAGGTCGCGGACGGCGGTGCAAAGGTTGTCGAGCCGGGTGCAGTCGTACGGCGTTCCTCCGCAGTTCACGAGGTTCACGATCTCGGACATGACCGCATTGGCCTGGGCCGGATCAAACCGCGACTGACAGCGGCTCGTCGAATAGTACAGGGCCGTGCAGTCGCCGACCAGCGAAGGGTTGGCCTGAGCATTACGAGCCGAAGCCGCAGCTACGCCCGCATCGGTAAAGATACCAGCCATGTTTATCTCCTAACAGTAATCCACAACGAGGATGTTGGGGCACGATTTATGAAGCAGCGAGCGTACGATGCATTCCGCTGCTGCCAGATTTGGGAAAATCTGAGCCGGTAGTCCGGCCGGTACGTTGCACCCCGTGTTGAACGCAGCTGAGATGCGGGTTGGCTCCGAGCTGTCGCACTGCATCGTTCTTGGCGGGCACGCCTCGATCATACCGTCGATGTTCGACAGACGGATCGTGGGTGGGCAGCAAGTCACCGGAACTTCGTAATCCATAGGACACGGTTCCTGGTGAATGCCGTCCAGTTTCACGCCCAATGGTTCCAGGACGAAGTTGAACCCGTCCTGGTTCTTGATAAAGCCTCGGTTGATGCGGGCAAGGGTGCGAACGATGCCGCGCTTAACTGCACAGTCGAGGTCTTCTGGCAGGTCGAAATCACAGTAAATCGGTAGACAACCGTCGGTTCCTGGAATTTCGAACTGCGACAGAGCGTTATACATCGGTTTGCGGCACAGCGTCTTATAGCAGTCTTCCCATGCGAGACGTTCCAACCAGCTATCCAGCGTGGTCACGGCCGTCTCAGGCGAAGACTCGCGGAGCGCGGGCCACAGAACATTGTGGATCAGGCTGTGGAAAGTCTGACCCAGATACATTGCGTAGTGAACCAGGCTGCGACAGTCCGATACATCAGGAAGGCAGGCCGCCTCACAGGGGTCCATACCGTTGTTGGACTCCAGCTTCTCCATAGCCGTTTGCTTGTGGTAATCCCACAGCGGACCATTCGGAAGCAGACCGATGTATGCGCACATAATGCCGCATAGATCGAGGCAGATCGTCGGGCAGCACGAGTCTGCCGACCATCTGGTCGTATCTTCTACGCCGTCAATGCCGAGTCGAAGAACCATTTAGGCACACCCCAATCCGCCTTCGAGCTTCGTGAACGTCACCTCATTGAGGCACGGCAGGTAGTCGCATTCCGGATAATAATCACCGCAGTCATTGATGTATCCGGCTTCGCGGTTCGGAGTTACCTGCTCCATACGAGCCGACGTGTTGACGGCGCCGCCCATGACATTGGCGACAATGAGTTCGATCTGCTGCATCCGGATCGGCTGCGACGGAGCGATGGTCTTCATGAAAGCGATGATGTCGTTCTCGATCTGGTTCTGCTGACCAGCAGTCGGACAGTCCTCGATATCGACGCGAATGTTGACCATGTCAGCGATAGGCTGAACGATCCGACCGCATACTCCGATTTCCACGAGACCCTCGCCGTATCCAGCGTGTTCGCCAAACACCCACTGGTTCAGCTGAGCGACAACCGACTCCGGCGGAATACCGCAAGGGAAGGAATTGTCGAACATCACGTAGAATTCCATATTGTCGCCGCACGAAACGCATTTGCATTCAGGATCGAGGCAGTCGTCACCACAGCCACAGCATGACCCAGCACGGTCGAGGACTCGCGTGGCGCATGGCCATTCGAGGATTTTGTTCTTGAGCCAGGTCGCGGTAGCACGCGGCTGATACGTCTTCCGATCCAGATAGCGACGACGGAAAGCCTCGCAATCTTCAGCCGGTTCGCCGCCGCAGAGCATACCGCCGCAGACCTCGACCGTACGGTCCACGCCAGCGATAGCGCTAGCCAACGTGCCGGTTGTAACTACGCCATCGCTGTTGCCTTCAACGCCGCCCTCCACAGCGCGGACGTTGATGATAATCTCACCAGCCTGGGGCATGGTCGTGGGAACCACGCCAATCGACCGATAGTTCCGCGTTCCAAGAATGACCTCGATAGTGGAAGGAAGAACCGAGCCGGCGGTACCGAGCAGTTTGACGTAACCCTCAGCGCGTTTGGATGTGCGAGGGTAGATGCCTTCTGCTGCCGCCAACTTGTACAGGTTGTCGCAGCAAGCGTAGCGCGGATCACGCTCTTTCCACTGCTGCTCGGTGATGGCATAGAATTCTTCTACCATCGCGGCGTTCAAAGCCACGACGTACCATTCGTTGGACTCCGGAATGATCGGAGAACCGTTGAGCACCGTCGTCGAGAACATGTCCCGCTGGCGGTTGAAGATATTCTGGAGGCTGGGACGTTCCAAGCTACAAGTCATTTCCACACCCAAGCGTTCTTGGACCGGGTTCCGCTGACGCCGATCTGAGACGTTTCACCCGCGTGACCAACCACCCTGGCGATGAGGTTCACGTTGTTGTTGCCAGCATACTCTGCCTCGACGTCTACGGACACAGCGACACCGTAGTGAACGAGCTTCTGGAGAGAGTCGCGGGCGTATTCCTTGATCAGGAGCATGGACTCACGAACGGAACCCGTCGGTTCGATATAGCGAAGCAACGTACCGACGCCTCGGTTAGCGTCGCCTGGTTCCATGAACGACTCAGACCAATGTCCGTTCTTGGCGCCTGGGCGATAGCCACATTCCGTTTCAGGGCGACGACCATCCGTCATCAGGATGTTGATCATCAAGCTCCGAACCCAGTCGTTGGTTGCGAAGGTCTTGGGTATCGAACGAGGATCAATACGGCAGTTGGGCTGCTGAAGCGGATCACACCGAGCGTAAGTTCCACATTCCTCAGTGACCAATTCCAGACCGGGCTGGCCGCAACTCACATAACAAGGCGAGCCGGAGACTGATACACCACAGGCTTCAGGCTGGGTGGTCCAGAAAATCCGGCGCCGAGAGTCGAGAGGAGACAGGCACGAGTCCATGTTATGCCTCGAATGGAGGAACGGGAGAAGTCCCGGGGTCTACGTCTGGTGTTATCACACGTCCATTTACGGTTGCAACCCCTGCAACCACTAGATCACCACGAATGTACGTCACGCCGTCCTTGACCTCAATGGTGCCTTTGGGACCGACAGCGAAATTGTCCTCGGTAACGTGAGTCCGCTTCTCGTTGAACTCCACAGCTTTCTCAGGATCGGTCGGGTTCTGGATGCCTCCAGTGTTCTCCTTCCACTGACGCTGCTTGTCACGAGGGATCGTGAGCAGGGCGTATTTCTGCGTGGTGTCCGATCCACTGACGAGAAGAAACACCTCGGTATTCGAGTCTTCCGGCAGGTTCATCGCCTGACCGATATTCAGGACGACAGCTTCCTCGTCCACCGTCCCGGTGCCGCGGACCGTGATGGTGGCGCCTGCGCCTTCGATATATTCGAGCTTGCCCCAGACGCCGCGTTCCACGCCGTCCTGGAGATCGAAATTCCGATCAGAGAATTCCATCTGAGTGGTCATAGGTCGATCCTAAACGTATCTGGCAGCCTCAGCGGCATCGCGTCTTCCACTGCTGTCTCAACGGAATACAGGATTTCGTCGCCGAGTGCTGCGAATTCTTGAACGGCCGACTCCGCAACCTCGATGAGGCTCGGACCCGACCACGGAGCGGGATAGTTCCCCGGAGCAAAGGAGACACCCGCTTGCAGTCTACGCTGGTTACCTGCTGCCTGCAGGTCACCGTACTCCGAGGCCACGCTGCTGAGGCCTGCTTCACCATCAGCGAACTGAGTGGTGGGCGGAGGCGAAAGCTCAAGAGTCGTCTTCAGCTCTCCCTTCGCCTGAACACTGTACGTGAGTCCAGTGCATTCGAACATGTCGAACACACCTTCCGGCGGGATTTCCACGTAATGCATCTTGCCGATGTCGTAGAAATCATTGCCATCTGGTGGTGAGACATGGAATACTTCAATCGTGATCTTCTTGCTAGCAGAAGACCGCTTGTTAGCCTCGAACTGAGCACGACGCTTCAGCGAGTCCTGATCACCATTGCCGTAGTGCTGGATGATCAGCGGACGTACGGAGTTGATGAGCTGGTCTCTCGCTGTCGCAATCGTGTTCAGTACTGCTTCCTCTCCCCATACATCCTTCTTGGTAATCTGACCCTTGACCTTGATCTCTGACTTGGCGGCATCCTCGCTCTGATCAGCGCTGAACCGCAGTATATTCTGACCGAGAATAAGCGGAGGACCTTCACCAATGCCTACTCCATCGGTGACACGCAACTTGCCCTCGCGAGTCTCGTAGATGAAGTATCCGTTTTCGGAACTGATGCGACGAAGCTCATTAACCACACGAGCGCCGTCACGGAACCGCATCTTGTCGAGCTTGATCTCAACGCCAAGCCACTCCACCTCGATCTGAAAACCGCTCAGCAGTTTATCTACGACCTGCCTCGTCGTCGGCTGCATCATATTGCCCGTCGGATGCTGCTGCGACGAGTCGATCAGCGTCTTGGTCATACCCCGAGCCGACAGCTTCACGGTATATTCATCGGGTCCGATGTTGACCGTGCGGGTTGTTTCACCAGCGCTGCTAGAATTCTTGGAACTGCCAGGTTCTCCTTCCTTGACTCCAGAGCCCGTGCGGCTATCCAAGATGCCACGAAATGCGAGGTTTCCGTAAATGTAGACAGCGATCCTACGGCCACGTGCTGCGTTGACCATGACCGGACGAGGCGGGACATACGTGAAGAAGAACGACATATCCAGCTTCCCAGTCAAGTCCTCCTTGGAACGGGTAAGCGTGAGGTCGGTCCACCCCTCGACAAGTTCTCCCTCGATGAAAACATTTACGGGTTTGAACGTCATGATGCTGCCACGATCTGCGGTCCCATGTTGTGGACCAATGCGTGAGGATTACGAGCCTCGAGTTCACGAGCCCGCTTCGCATCTCCGTAGATTTCGTAAGCTGCCACCAACGAATGCTGTGCCACGGAGAAGTTGTAGACAATCAAGCTCGGCAGGTTATAGGCGCGATTGAGAAGTGCCACCTCAGCCTGCGTTTTGAATTCTCTCAGAGCGAGGAACAGAAGGTTGTCACAATGCGCACGAGCGACATCGATTTCTCCTTCCAAGATGGCGACAACGTGATCGTACTGGCGTAGTGCGGCATCCAGCGTATCCGGCGTTTCTTCCAAAGCAGCGCGAGCCATGTAGCCTGCACCAAGAACGCGCATGACCGCGTAAATGGAGTCGATCGAGATATCCGCCGTACGGGTACCACCATTCGAAGCAGCAAACTGATTGACGATACGGCGCATCGCTTCGTACTTGGTTTCGCCAACCGAATACTTATCGATCGCAGCAAGGCCCAGCTTCATGCCATTGAACATGGAAGCCGGCGTCTTCAGTTTTTGGTCGTCGAGGCTGAAAGTATCCAGATCATCATAGATGCGGGAGACCTTCAGGTCTTCCGATCCGTTTGTCACATCGCCGAACGTATCGCGAATAATTTCAATAGCTCGACGTCCCGTTTCAATTACCGGAGGCTGCTCAAAAGCAGGAACGTCGGAAGGACGGAAATTCGTCGTGAAGGATGCCTGCAAAGCCGACGTGATCGACAGCAGAGACAGGCCGATGATCTGAGCAACGAAGTTGAACCCGTGAGTCCAGTCTTCTGCCTCAACCATTTCAAGGGTCACATAGGTGACACCCTGAGCCTCTAGTGGGTCATCCTTCACCTTCAAAGACCGGCAAGCTGCCCGAACCAGACCGCGAGTCGGATGGATCAGGATACCGGGGCCGGTCGTTTCGCAAACAGCGATGAGTGCAGCAGCATTCACCAGATGCGCGTTATGGACAATACGTCCTTCGAGAGTGTAGACACGAATGCGCCGTCCGAGGTCGGCATATGCCGTATCCTCGCCAAAAGGAAACTCACCTTCAGCACCACGCCGACCATGTTCCGAGGTGACTTCCATCGCCTGGAACGGGACTCCCTTGTAGGAAGCCGGAAGGTACAGCGGAGTATAGCAACCCTGTGCCATGTCTTACCTTACGGAGCTACGCCCATATTGCCAGTCGGGACTGAACGAGCGGGAGCAGGAGTATTCACGTTTACACTTACGCCTGCGGCCAATGCTGCTCTGATCTGACCAGCCACATTTGCGGCGCCTTCGTTCAAGGCGCTCAAGATAGTTCCGCCGGCGGCGGTGGCCTGACCAGCAGCCTGAGTTACTTGACCAGCGGCCTGGGTTGCTTGTCCTGCCGAAGTAGTGACAGCCGCAGCACCCTGATCAACGAGTCCAGCACCCTGGAAAATCTGCTGGGTCGAGTTGTCGATGGCCTCCACAGCAGGAGCAACTTCAAGGCCAAAGAACGACCGAACATCATCCATGAACGGCGAATTCATGAAGCCACCAGGACGAGCAGTTCCTGGAGTACGATCACGAACTGCCTGATATGGTTCAGGCTGACCTTCGATACGTTGCTTCTCAATGGCGTCCTTGATACCCGACAGGATGCCGCGAACGTCCTCCATAAACGGAGAATTCATAATCCCAGGAGCGCTTGTAGCTTCGACCTGGCCTTCCGCCGTTCCGCGACGCGCACCGTCCGCGATGGCCGCCTCAACTCCCGCTGGATCGCGACGCAGAAGCTCCATAGAATGACGTTCAGCATCACGCGGAGTAGCCAGTCTCCGACCTTCGTCAGCATTGGTTTTGCTCAATTCTTCTACAGAATAGCGCATTCCCTCGATAGAAGCTGCGGTGATACCTGCAACAGCACCGAGCTTCATAAGCTTTCCGAAGAAGCCGGTTTTCTTGGGACCGCCAGCTCCATCGAGTGCTGCGCCACCTGCCTGAGCGCGAGCTGCCGCCGTCAGAGCCGTAGCCGACCGGTTAAGCGCGAATGCCGAAGCGGTAAGTGCGATAGCAGACGGATTGAAAATGGCCGTGACCATGGCACCAATACCAAGTGATGCCGCCAGCGAAGCTCCGAGTCCGATCTCACCTTGATCATTCTTAAGCTGGTTCGTAAACCATTGAATACCGGAACCAATGCCTTCCAAGGTCGGAATAATGATGTCTTCCAGACCGTCAGCGATGAGACCCAGTGAATTCGTAATACGAGCTCCCGCGGCCTGCATCTGGAACCAAGTACTATCCTCAGCGAGGCGCTGTACATTCTCAGGAGACAGATCGAGGTTTTCAGCCGTCCGAGCCTGATTGATCAGTTCCTGCTGCTGCAAGATCGCTTTGGTCATCAGGTCGGCAGCAGTACGATGACTCAGAATCGTATCAGAGAATTCAGACACCGCAGCGTTGAATTCATCAGCTGACATTTTCGTTGCGTCGATACCAAGCTGATCGAATGCGCCTCCAGGTCCGGTAATATACTTCGCAATGAACTCAAACGGATCATTGCGTAGCAACTGAGGATTGATCGACGTGAACCGACCAGTCTCAGGGTTCTGAACAGCAAGACCCAGACGAGCCTGCTCCTGCATTTGAGCTTTGAAGGCACGACCTGAAAGGTTCTTGATTAGCTGGTTGATACCAACGCCAGCGGTGCCACCCATATCTGCAGTCAGCAAGAACGTCTTGAGCAGCGCGGCCGGGGTCAGGGCCTGACCAGAAGCACGGAGGTTCTTTGCCGTCTGCAGCATAGCTTTCTCGTCCAGGTCGCGTCCTGAAACGATCTGAGCACGCTGAGCAGTATCGAACGTTGCTCTCAGTGCCTGAACATCGAGATTGCCGAGCTGATCCGAAAATGCGGACAATACGTTGGCCATACGAGAAAGAGTAAAGCCTTCCTCAACAGCCTGTTCACGAGTAAGGTTACGAAGCATTGCCAGACGAACCTGCTCGAAGATAGCAGGCATGATCTGCTTAGCCTGAAGCGGATCACCAAGAAGCGCTGCATTTTCGAACGTCATCTGACGAATGTTCGCTTCGGTCAATTCCGGGAACAGTTTCGCCTGCTCGAGAACGAAATTCTCAAGGTCTTCGCGCTCCTTCATATTGAGAAGGCGAGCCTGTGTCTTACTCACGTCGACGCCATACATGCCTTCGACGAAGGACTCATATGCGCGGAAGGCCAAACCGTATCCAGCAGTGTAGGCAACGCCACGACCGACGTGACCGAGGCCTCTGGCTACAGCGTTAGGTCTGCTAGTAGTGCTACGACCAGAACCACCGCCACCAACAGCAGCAGTAGCTCCACCACCGCCCGTTCCTGATCCGCCTCCACTAGCACCTCCCGCCGGAAGACCGGCGTTGACTCTCTGGACAGCAGCTGGTACGCTCTGAACCCTATTCGTGAGGTTCAGAGGGATAGCTTTCTTGGAAAGCGTATTGTATTTCGTGAGAGCTGCATTCAGGGCTTCCAGCTTGGCGGTACCCTGGACCTTGACCGAGATGTTAATGTTTTGCGACCGCATGCCCTTCTGAGCTTCTTTCAGCTTGGTCATCGCGGTCGCAATGGTCGTCAAGGTCTTCGCCAGACCTGGATCGATCTTCGGTGGCTTGATAGCCGAGAACGCCGACTTGGCTTTCGCCGACTCAGCGTTAAGTTTACGGAGAGCCGACTCGATAGCCTTCAACTGGCCCGAGCTTTGGTCCGATACCTGAAGAACCGCGGTCTCAGTAAACGTTCCCACTAAGCTTTACCTCCAGCCAACAAGATACGGTTCTTGATTTCGCGAGCGTGGATTTTGTCGAATGCCTTAATCCGCAAAGCCAACGCTCGGATAGAAACCGGGCGAAAGTTTTCAGAGGTCCCCGAGTAGTATCGAATTTGCTCGACTTTCTCGTAGACCTTGTCGGCTACTCGAAAAAACTCGGGAGAACCCTGTTCATCAGGTTTGAGCCGTCGACGATCGTGATCTGATCGAGAGCCCAGGAGGGGAGAGTCAGGAGATCGAAATCACCCACGGGACGACCGAGCAGTTCGATCATCTTCAGGGTTTTCTCGACGTGGTTCTCCGCCGCCAGGATATCTTCGATGTCGCCAAAGGTCTTGGCTTGGAATTCGAGCTCCGTGATCTCCTTGTCGTCGGTGCCGGTCTTGATCGGCGTGCCAAGCCGATAGAGAAGCGGGGCAGAGATACCATCCCCGCTTTCGAGAATTTCGCCAACCGGAGAAGTGTCCTTCAGCAGCTGACTTGTGAACACCTTGCCATAGGCGAGGGGCATGTTGAGCAGATGCTCGGCCGTCATTGGGACGACCGTTCCGTCCTTCTTGTGAGCCTTGACCTGACGCAGGATGCGCTCACGCTGAAGGTACTTCGTAAGGTTCTCGTTCGGTCCGACTTCTTCGTTGGCCTTATTCACGCAGATTGCGAAGCCGGTGAACGACAGAGGTTCCACGGTGAAGTGATCGATCTGCGTTTCGCCGACGAAAACTGCACCCTTATCCGTTTCGATTCTCATAGCTGCCTCTTTGCCTCAGAGTGCCTCAGAATAGGGACATGCCGGCGAGCCTGAGGCAGCACGCTCGCCGGCACGGATCGCAGCAGAACCAAGGAGAAACCGCGCGATCTATCGAGGCCAGCCGACCTCGATTTCCATTGTACCCCAGTTATACCCTGAAGTACAATTCTTTGTTACGCCGCCTGAGCAAGAGCGCCGGGCGGCAGGAGTTCGTCGACGGTCCGGAACGAGAGTTCCAGATCGACCTGGTGCGTGTCGGAACGCTCCTCACCGATGACGCCGCCGGCCAGGCCGGTCATGACGATGCCGTTGAGGTATTCGACCTGCACGTCGATAGCAGCGCAGCCCTGATAGTAGGAAAGCGGGATGCGTTTGTCGCGGATGATCGACATTTCGGCCGAAGCGTTGCTGGCGACGCGCTTGGTATAGCCGCCCGGCAGAGCCTCGGGGTTCCACTCGCACGCCTTCCACATCGGGATTTCGTCCGTGGCGAGCTTGTGCGAGATCGGACCGACACGGGTCTCCGTGTCACAGTCGTAGAAGGACAGCATGATGTTCTTCACGCCGACCAAGTTTTCGCAAGGCATAGTTCCTGTCCTTTCAGAGTTTGCCGAGGACGACTAGAGCCGAAGCTCTAGCCGTTGGTAGGCGTGGGTTACCGGTCGCAGTTGTCCAGCAGATCGGGCTGGAGCGTGGTGATGATCCGGTCGACGCGCGACGGCTGGCGGTACCGGAACAGCAGGTGCAGATGGTTCGGATTGCCCTGGCAGTTCGATGCGACCTCGAAGTCCGTCTTGACCTGGATATCGTTGTCGATATCGTCGAACTCCGAGAACAGGGTGCCGACCTGATCCTTCGCCCACGCGCGAACGCCGGCGTGGATCAGACGCGGATTGGTACCGAACACGCCTTCCTTGATCGTGGTGTTCTTGGTGAACAGACCCAGACCGTTGTAGGTCTGCAGATGCGCCGCGATCTCAATCGCCGTCTTGGCGATGAGACGCTTCGAACTGACGTCCCAGAAGGTGGCGTTACGACGACCGAGGTTGTCGTACAGGTTGTTGGTCACGTCGTTGAAGATATACGGCGACGTGTACTGGCCTGCGCCGGCCTGCAGAGGACCGGTGACGACGAAGTTGTTCTCGCGCAGCAGCAACTGCTCATCGTAACTGTAGCAGCTGGTGCAGGTGCCCGGAACACGGATGCAGGTGAGCACACCGTAGTTGCGTCCCTGGATCGACAGCTCCGGATTGTCGCAGGCCGTGCAGCACGACTTCGCAGCGTATGCGGCGACCTTGAACCACGGCGGAGCCGTATCACCCGGGCAGTGGGCGATCTTCGAGATTTCCGCCGAATTGTGGAACCGCGAAAGCACCTGCGCCGGAGTGCCCGGAGCGTAGGTGTAAGCGTGACCGAAGCACTGGGGACCGTCACAGTCCCACTGCGTCTTCAGGTAACGCTCCCAGTTCTCGTGCTGGGCGTTGTCGCCGCTCAGGACGGCGATGCAGCTGTAGCAGCAGACACCGAGAACACTCGGGAGGTCGAGCACGGGCAGATCACCGGAACCCGGAGTGGTCTGAGCCAGCGACATCGTCACGCCCGCCGGAGTGACACCCTGGCGATTGCGCCAGTTGAACACCATCGTCAGATAGTTGCCGACCTCGCCGTCGTTGCGCGCTGTGAACGTCACACCGGTGGCGGTCGCCGCGGTAGTGTACGGGAAGTTGGCCGGAAGAGCGGCGATGAGTTTTGCGGCGATGTCCGCGACCGCATCACCCGAGTCGATGGTGAGAGCGACGGAATAATCGCCTTCGAACAGATACAGGTCGATCAGACCAGCCGACGTGGCGGGACCAGTAATGGTCAGGTCGTAGACGGCTGCGACGCCAGCAGCGGGGTCTTCACGCGGAAGGGCGTGGACCTCGATGTTTTTCGGACATTCGCAGAAAATCTTCTTCAGCGACTCAGCGAGAACCGAACCAGCGCCGAAGCGGCAGTCGACATCGCGGAGGCTCGTGACCGGGACGATCTGGTCGGCGACGACCGTGCAGCCTTCGCCGGGATCATAGAACTGACCTTCCACGAGAACACGGCACTTGCCGTCGTAGAAGTTCAGCGACGGATCGATGCAGAGCTGCACGAAGCCGTCGGAGAGCACATCCTGTGGCATTGTGTTTCCTTTCTTCGAGTCTTAGTTCGACGACCGAGTGCGCTTCGTCTTGGTGGTCGTTTCATCATCCGGCGGCGGAGGAGGAGTTTCCTCGACCACGTGCGGATTACCATAGGTCAGGACGATATCGCCCTGAGCTGCCATCTTCTGCAGCCATGGCGAAACCACGACTGTGATGGGAGCACCCACCGGGATGAGCTTGCCGCCGACCGGATGCGTGAATGCGATCCGACCTTCCACGGCCTGGGCGGTACCGATCATGGACACGTTTCCTTCTCTTTTTCCTTGCATTCTGCGCATTCATCATCGCAGTACGGCTGCGGAGGAACCTGGAGGCAACTGGTAATCACCAGCGGTTTGCCATCCAGGGTAGGCGAGCAGTCGTCTTCCATCTCGTCGTCCGGACACCATTCGTAGGTGTGTGTGAAACGGAATGTCAGAACAGCTGCAAACTGGGTGCTGTCGGTTTCCAACGAAACGTACTTCAGACGCTGCTGGCGTGACGACACAAAATTGGGGAGGTTTGACAGGATCATGTTCCTGATCGAGTCATAGTCGTAGAAAGCCCAGAACGGTGCGCCACCTTCGATCTGGTACTTTGTAGGCTCCATCCAGAATTCGACGATAAAATCTTCGGTGATTTTCGGAGACGCATTGGTCTGCGGGTTATGTTCTGCCGTCTCCCGAATAAGCGCCAGCATGGCCAGCGGAAGCGTAGGTACGTTGTCGCCCGTGATATCGGAGTCCAGAACGGCGACGACTCGGTTTTCCATCTTGGGAAACCAAATCTTCAGCGCCGAAGCGAACTCAAGCAGGATCGAAGTAAACTTCATTTACCAGCTTTCCAACGAACGAACCCACGCAGTTCTTCCCGCGTATGGGGCAGTGCTTCCTGAAGCGCGTGCCGAGCGGATTTACGTTCGGCGATACGCTTTGTACCTTCAGCCAGATACACCGCATATGGAACCTGCGCTCCGATGGTCATGCGGTATGCCTGGGTAGTAGCGCTGATCGAGCGCTTGTATGCCTGTGTACGGTTGGCGGGATACTCGCCGGGGGCAGAAGCTCGCCATGACTTGCCTTTACGGGTGTACAAACGACCCGACTTTGGAGCGTTCATACCATCGACGTAGTTCTTCTTCGCCGCCTTAGCGGTGGCGATGATAAACGCACGCGGACGAAGCGTGTCCTTGTACGTAGAGAAGTAGCCAGCCGGCTTGAAACTAAACACTTTCCGGCCAATCCTGTTGCATAGGCACCACTCCAAAGGCCGGGGCCTTCTGTGGAGACTCAGGTGGGCTCGCGACCTCACTCTGCTGGGTCAAGCGAACCTTGAATTCCCAGTACCGACTGTCTTGCTGGTAGTCGTTCACTCCCAGGATTTTGTACCACTTGGGAGCGGATTTTCTACGCGCCTCGTAAATCCACGCGCTAGCGCGGATATCGATGTCAGGACGGTAGTTCATGTAGATGCAATGAGTCGGAGAATTCCGCGTATCGTTGGTTCCTTCCAACGACAGGGTCATGCCGTCCGCACCTGCCTGAAAACTGGGCTTGTAGTCCTCGATGAAAGCCCACGCTTCGTATACAGCTTCCTTCTTTATTGTGATCTCGGATGCGCTCACGACGATATCTTTCGCGGACGCAAGGGTGACGCGATGGCTGAAGTCCTTCATGCTGATATGTTTCGGATACTTCAGTCGCATTACTTTGTCCTGTACAACCGCCAGGTTTCGACAGCGCCAGATGCCCAGGCGCCATTGTTGGTACCGATCAGTTCACCCGAGTCCGACTTTGCGAACCGGTTGCGAACCGTCATGATCTCATCACCCGGATGAGCGATCATCCAAGCAATGTATTTCAGAATACCAACGAGAATACCCGCCGGAATATCATCCTTATTGTTGTTACCCACCTTGTAGTGAACGTATGTACCTTGCTGTCCGCTCGATGCGCAAGGATCGCAACAACCCATAATGTCGCTCACAAGCGGGAAATATGGAAGACGAACCTTCGTACTCCCCGGCTCGACGCGGATGAAGTGGTTTCCATGTTCTCCCGACATCCGAATATAGCCGTCGGCTGCCGGAAAATCCAACCGAACTTTCTGTCCCTGGCGAAACCGATGGCGGCTCGGACGCTGGCGGATCGGCTGGGAGTATTCTTCCAGACAAGTCCACTTCCGGCCGGTGTAGATATCCGCCGTTTCGAAAGACT
>Ga0196901_1000020_pt1 | contig 68943 bp, 61 predicted proteins | sample CB_VirMetaG_FD_169099 | JGI IMG/M metagenome (GOLD analysis project Ga0196901, IMG submission 169099) | Freshwater to marine saline gradient viral communities from Chesapeake Bay - CB_1504_1 Viral MetaG (v3) (version 3) | ecosystem: Environmental > Aquatic > Marine > Coastal | place: USA... | reverse complement strand
TCTTTAGGATAAATTCTACCATTTCTATTTTTAACTGAATCCTGTAAAAAGATACCTTCAATGAACATCTGCTTTTTACCATTGGTATCTTCTTCTATAATGGAAGCGACCTGTTCAACTTGTTCTGTAATGAATATCATTGGTTATCTCCTATTTACTTATATCCAAGTCTTTTTCTTATTAGTTTTGATTTTTTAGCTAAACGTTTACCAATATTTTGCGCTCTTATATTTTGGCGTTTAGAAATTTTTCTTTTTCTTGATGCAAGTTGCTGTTTAATTTTCCAACCGGCACCTTTTGCTTTATATCCTTTGCCGACACCTTTTGATATTTTACCAGCGCGCCGTCTTTGCCTTTTTGAAACTAATTTTCCACCTTTTTTATATTTTGAAAAGGAAACTCGTCTTTTTAATCCAGAACCCTTTTCACTTTGATTAGCTTCATCAAGTTCTTCTTCCTCATCTTCAAAATAAATAACCAGTTCATACCAATCATCTTCATTAAAATCAATATTATTAATATCTATTGGATCATTTTCAAATTGTTCTACATCTTCATACTCGGTTTCATCGTTTCCATCATAGAAAAAAACATCATAATCAATATCATCAGGTAAGTTTCTAATACATAAATCCAATGATTCTTTATTATCAAAAACAACAGATAAATGATCATCAAAATCATTAAAATCAATTGCACCCATCATTTCAAAAAAATCTTCCGGAAGATCATAATAATCTTCCATTATAATACTTCTAATCTCTAAAATTTTTTCAATTACTTTAGTATTTAATTTTTCTAAAGTATCTTCTTTGAATTTATTAAATTTCATTATTCCTCACTTTCAGTATTAGTGAAATAATTTGAAGAAATTTCATCTCTTTTATTATTTATAAATTCCATAGTTTTAACTCCAATAACAGATTTAAATGAATCAGCAACCGCACTTGGATTTTCTTCAATAGAATTTCTTATAATATTTTCAACATCAGTATATTCTTTATCATCACTCATTTTCTTCCTCACTATCTTTATTTTCAGGTTTTGGTGTTTCAACTTCAGGTTCTTCGACTTTAGGTGGTTCTTGATTAGAGTCCACATTTTGCGGCAAATATTCTCCTTCTGGATCTTCTTCGCGCTCATTGTCGATTTCATCCCTTAACTTTTCAATTTCCCCTTCACTTAATTTAAGAATTTCTCGTTTAATATATTCATTTGAATAATATGTACCAATCATATCAGCTTGTTGCATTAACGAAAAGGTTTCTATTCTTTCTCTTAAAATTTCAATTTCTTTAAATTCTGAGAAATAATTATCTTCGGTAAAATCAAAAGAAATTTCATCACGTATTTCATTCCATTCATCTTCTGTAATTATTTTCTTGAGTATAAGTTGTGTTTTCAATATATCTTCAAACAATTGAGAAAAACGCACTCTTAATCTATTAATAAATTTAGAAAACTTAACTTCATCCCTAGTAATTTCAGAAGTTCTACCTAAATTGAAAGAAGAAGAATCTTGTTGGAAACGTGATAATGGAACATTCAAAGAACGATATAGTTTATCCTTAAAATAGTTAACATCATCAATTTCACCCAGCTGTTGTCCGCCCTGAAGTAAATCTATTTCAGTACCGCGGCCACCTTCCCTACGAGGCAACCAATAATCTTCAATCATTGCCTGAAATTTCTTTTGTTGATTTACTGTACCAGTTGATGCATCATAAACAATTTTATTCTTAAATCTATTCATAATATCTTTAAGATATTGTTCAGCCTTACCTTTTGGTAAGTTACCAACATCAATATAAAATGCTCTACGTTCAGGTGCCCTTGTTACCCTATAGATAACAACCGAATCTTCCATTAATTTTAAATTATTCCAAGGCTTAATTGATTTATAAAGATATGATAATACTGCCTTACCGGTTTCATCGGTAACTCCAGATGTAACATAAGCAATAGCATCCCTTGGTATTTTAACACCATTTTTAACCAATTGCTCATTACCACTCATATCTTTACTATTTAAAGGAACCTTTGAATAGATAAAATATTCTTTTGATTTAGTTGTATCGTAAAGTTCCAATTCAAACATACTAGAATTTTTCTGTACAATATGTTCTCTAATAAGTTTAATATACAATGGATCAATAGGAAGTAAATCTACAATACCTTTACCGGATTTATCAATAACCTTATGATATATAATTTTACCATCAATATACCAGCGAGTAAATATATTATAACCCTTTGATTTAAATTTCAACAATTTTAAAATATAATTAAATTCATCAATTATTTTTTCTTTTATATTATCGGATAAGTCCACATCATATAAACTTATTTCTACTGAAACACCATTATCGGATATGATAGCATCATTACAAATTTCCTGAATAGCCTGATCAATTTCTTGATGTAAGGACATATTTCTATAAATAGAAAGCAATTCGTATTCATTCGTTGGTATTCTATCTAAATCAAAAGAATGTAAAATTTGAGCAGCATGATCAAAACCACCAACATCAATGTCAATAGCTCCATCATCACTACTTGGTTTAACAAAAGTTATACCACCATCTTTTTTGTCTTTCGATTTAAAAATGCTAAAAATATCCATTCAGTGTTTCCTGACAGTAAAATTAATAATATAAAAGAAAAAATACTTCCATCTTTCAATGGAAGTATTTATACACTTAATCCGGCGCGCCGTCTGAAGTGAAATAGTTCATTGAGAATGTAACTGTAAATTCTTCTACAGTATCATTCTGATCATAACCTAAAGTTATATCACCAACCGAAACAGGGAAACAGTTATATAACTTATATTTGTATATAACATCACCATTACGATTTAACTGTTTAACAACAATATCGGAATAATAATCAGATGGATTAGTTAAACCCTCATTACCCTCAAATGTGTTAATTGCATGGTGCCACTGTTCAAATGCTCTACGAGTTGAAAAGTCGGTATCATTTATCATGGTTACAGTCCAATCAGCAAATGTTTTATCACCCGCAATCTTGATCTGTCTACCCATGAATGGTACGATTGTTTGACCCATTGTTGATTCAGGTAAAGAGGCTGCTTTGCAAAGCATTGAGCGTTTTAAGTTATCACCTGCGTCAATTCCTAGAGGGAAAAACAATTCAACTTTATAGAGATTAGGTCTTGCGCCGCCGCCATTAAACTGCGCTACAAAACTATCTACGTTGACTATTTCTGCCATTTTTTTCTCCTAATCTTTTATTTTTATTTAGTGGAGTTTTTACACTCCACTAAAATTATTTTTTAAAATTTCTATTTATTTATTAAAAACGACCAACCACTTCTTCAAATTCCACACCTGTTCGAACAGCAACAAAGTTAAGTTGTATGAAGTTGATTGATTGTGCAGGTTTGATGTAAATATCACCAACAAATTCGGAACGATCAATAACTTCTCCGGTGTTATTTGATTCATCACAAATAACTCTGAAGTCGTATATACCGCGACGACCTTTTACTTCGCGTAAGTATGGTTCTGTCATATTTACAAACTGCGCTCTTGTGAATGCATCATTGAATTCGAACAACAGATATTTTGATGCTTTAGCAATTGCTTTCTCAAGAACAATAAACAATCTACGAACATTCAATTTCTGGAATGCAGATGGTTTAGCCAATAATGTTCTATCACCGTACAATACAACACCTTCACCCTTAAATGAAACGATTGGGTTGATATTGTTTTTATAAAGTTCATCACGGTAAGTTTTAGATGGATTAATAGCCAACTTAATAACATTTTTGATCTGACCTCTGGTATATCCAGCAGGTGACCACCAAGGATCAGCCATATAGTCCGATCTAGCAGTTGCGCCTGCAACATCAGCATTTAATGGCAACCAACGATACTTATCATTATAAGCATCATACTGATATTTCCAACCAGAATCCATAAATGCATATGAAGTTGAAAGAGCAATATTATTTTTAGTTGTAATTGCATTTTCAGCCGCCTGCGATTCTTCAACATTAACAACATCGGAACGTTTTGGTGAGAAGAATGCAACACAATCTTTACGAGTTTCGGCAACATTTGAAATAACATGTTCAATAACAGTTTCTAATAGTGTATCACCACCCGCATTACCCAGAATGAGTAAAGATACATCAACAACTTCTGCGTTTTTAAACATATCCCATCCAGCTGTAATATCACCGGCAACTAAAGTACCACCGTTATCACCACCAGTTAATGAATATGTAATATCACTTGATAAGGATTTGAATGTATTATTCAATGAAACATTGTTCCATTCAACACCAGTATCCGCTTCAACAGTAGCAGTAGCAGTAGCACCAGAACCATATGTTGTATCATCAATTGTTACTGTTGTAGTACCTGAAACGTAGTTAGCACCATCAGTATCAACAGTTATTGAAGAAACAGAATAACCAATAGTTACATCAGCAGTTGCATCATCATTACCAGTTCCAGTAACAGCCGTAACTGTTGCACCAGTTAAATCACCAGTAAAACCTGAACCGGCATCATCAATTGAAATACTCTGTATACCGCCAGCACCATCGTCTGTAACAGTACCAGTAACAGTACCGCCATTTCCAGTAATACTAACACTATCACCCGTTGCATATCCAGTACCAGCCGCATCTACAGTAATATCAACGGCAGAACCGGTTGAAGATAAAACAGCAGTAGCAGTAGCATCGGCACCATCACCAGTAATAGTTACAGTTGGAGCTGTTTCATAACCAGAACCAGCCAAATCAACAGCAATAGCAGTAATTGCACCATTTGAAGCATAGTCGGTTTCAGCAGGAGTATCCAACCACCAAACATAACTTGATTCTTTGTTAAGAACAGAACCATAGAAGTTAGGACCGCCATCTTCTGATTTACCATCGTTTGCTTTAGACAGATAAGAAAATTTCTCAAGTACTGTATTTGGTACACCTGTGAATTTACCACCGGCATCAACTACAACAACATGAATTTCATCATTTGAACCACCAACTCCACTGGTGAATGTTGAAGTGCCCGGAGCGCCGTCGAAAAGATTTTCATAAGTCCATCCAGTAAATGTTGCAGAATCAGCAATGTGAACTTCTATAGAATCACCTTTTTCGCCGGCATATTTTGCGGCAAATTTAACGGTAGTGTTTGATTCAAAAACAGATGTATAATGTGTTTCATTTTTAATTAAAACACCAGCGCCATCGTCACTTGAATTCAATGCACCACTACCAACAACACGAATAACATTACAGTTATTGGAATATGCTAAAAAGTTGTAAGCAGTAAACCAATCAACATAAGTATCTTCAGTTGGTTTTCCGAAAATTTCTTCTAATTTTTTTGAGTCGGAAACAATTGTGTAGTCTAAAACAGGACCCCATTCATAAGCACCAACAACAGCACCGCCGGTTGTTGCTACAGAAGGAATGTAACCAGTTAAATCTACCTCAGAAACATTTACTCCCGGACTCAGTTGAAATTTTGAACCCATTTGTTTTTCTCCTATATAGTAGTATATTTTTACATATATTTATAAATAAATAATTTTAAGAAATGAAATTTGTAGGATATCCACGATCTTCTAATGAATCTATAGAATCATCATAAAAACCAACAGGTAATAATTCATTTTCTATATCTTCCTTTCTTTTTTCAATTAGCATTTTTATAGTATCATTCTGTGTAAGTTCCGAAAAATAGTCCTGAGTTGATAACCAACCAAAAGAAACCAAAGTCATAACAATATCATCATGTTTACCGGTTTCGGCCTGAAAAGAATTATTTTTTCTGGAGAATGATTGTAATTCTTCTATAGTATTAAAATCATTTACTTTATAAAGATTGTTCTCAATCAGTGATTTAATATTTGTGCAACCAATATTTTTGGTTTTTTTCGTCATTCTTAAACCATAATCAATTCTATTTGAAAAACCACCTGAAACTAAATTATCGGATTTATCAATTTTAGTTATAATGACATTTTCATATTCATATTCAGAATATAATAAATTGGCAACCTGAGAACCAACGGAATTTGTCTCTATTAACACAAATGCTTGATTATATTTATAAGCAATATTATTTAATATTTCCGGTAATATAACCGGTTCAATTTGATTACTTCTCCAAACAGCAACCTGTTCATAAGGATTAACCGAAACATCAGTAATATTAATAACAGTATAATCTAAACCTACTCCCTCGGACACATCAACCGTCATTATATAATTATGTGTTTTATCGATATTTCTATATACTGAAAAATTATTATCTTGAAATATTGGATCTTCCCAAACTAATGAGGTTAAAACATTACCATCCAATAAAGTGTCCGATGAGCCATGAAATTGACATTTAAATTCTTGATTAAATTTTTTTAATCCAATATTATTAATAGTTTCTTCTCTCCACTCCTCATCCCTGTCGGGATGTTCATTCCATTTAACTTCTAGTGGAAAAAATGAATTTCTTTCCTTTTTAGCATCACTCCATATTTTATAAAATAAATTCATTCCATTTGGTGTTGAAGTAATAATAACCTTTGTAGATTTACCCGAAGAAATTACCGGATAGGTTGATGTAAAGAATTCATCGGCGTTATCAACAAAAGCAAATTCATCCAAATAAACAAAGTTAAATGATCTACCACGTACAGCATCGGAACCTGTTGCGAATGACATAATATTTGAATCATTTCCGAGCTTGACATTTTTCTTGTTGTATTCTTTAACTCCGGGTTGTAGAAAATGCGGCAAGTTCTCAAACATTCTTTTAATACGATCAAGAATTTCAATAGCAGTGGCTTCTTTGTTTGCAAGGATACCGATAGATTTTTCAGGAGTGAAGATAGCATAGTGTAGAATATAAGCGGCTACAATGGTTGATTTACCGGTCTGCCTTGGAAGTAGATTGATAACAAATCTATGATTATTAAATGCGTCAAGCATTCTTTCTTGATATTCATATGGATGAAATAATTGCAATCCATAATCAAGTGTAATTATTTTCACATAGTTCTTTGTGAAATATAAAATATCATCCCTACATTTAATATATTCTTTAATTTCATCAGATGTAAAACCTGTTTTTATACCAGCTTTTTTAATATTGGGATTACCATTATAAAAATCAACCATATTATTTTTTACCGGTTCTCATAATATCGCTTAACTCAATAGCACGACGACCTACCTGTTTAGCCCATTTCGAATCAAGCATTTCAATTGATGCTTTTGTATAATCATGCTGTTCTATAGCAGACCACATCTTTTTAAAACCAGAAAGTCTATTAGGACCCATATTAAAAATCATGTTCAAAAGTACATAATATCTTTCGGATGAGAGTTCATTTACAATAGGAAATTTATTAATTAAAACTGAAGAAAAATATTCAATATCGTTATTTAAAAGATATTCAACCTCATCCATAGATAAACCACGATCAACTAGATTTCTACCAACACCAATCGTTTCAATTCCTAATGAATCCTTATACACTTTAAATTCAACTCCCTCATGTCGTTTTAACATTTCAATAAAATCTTCTTTATTCATTTTTTCTCCATTAATAATTTTTGTAATTCTTCAGTAGAACCATTAAATATAAATTGTGTATTATTGACGGTCTCCGGAGAATCTTTAGGTTTCTGGTTCATTATATCTTGAGCGTCACGATGTAAATCCATAAGTGATTTATTCATATCAGTAATTGTTTTAAGTGTATTTGCTAGAACCTCGTATGCTCTAGGTGATTCAGATTCTTCAGCAACCTTAGCCAAATTCTCCAAAATATTGGTGCCAATATCAATTGTGTGTTTCATCGATTCTCTAGCTTGCTCGTAGTCGGATTTAGCGTTTTCGGCTACTTGATCGGAATGAATAATTGGTGTATTATTCTTTACTGGAATAATTGAATGTTCAAAACCAGTTTCGGTTCCTACAAATTCTGAAATTGGGTCAAGTTGTTTTTCTGTATCCATAATATTATCACTTTTTATGTATATTTATACTTGACGGAACGATAAAAATATGGTATAATAAATCCAATTTATTAGGAACTTAATAAATTAGGAACGGAGTGGAACACGGAGTATTCTTGCTTCGCAAGAATTTATAAATCATTTATTTGTGTATTTATACCATAATCATCTGTTGATAAAGAATCAAAAGGATCAACTTCCGTTAATACCTGTTCCAATGGAGTATCGGTATTTCCATTTAGTATGGTTACATCGGTTCTTCTAATAACACTGGAATTCTTTATATCTGGATAGAAGTATATTTTACAATTAAAACTTAATGTCCATAATATACTTCTTCTTTCTTCAAAATCACCATCAGAAATAACTTCCATATCAGTACCACTTAATGTAAAAGGAATATTACTGGAAATATTGAAATCGGATTTATCCTTAACTTTAACAATTAACTCCGGTGTAAAATAAGGTAATATCTGTTCAACAATTCTAAATGATTCATCCATTTTCCTTGTAGCAATATATAGTACAAAATTAGCAACATATGGAACCCGATTAAACATTGAATTTTCTTCATTTTGGATTTTATTCATTTTGTTTAATTTTCTTTGTGAATCATATTGTATATCGGTTAATTCGAATCCCATAGCAGGTAATGTTGTTTCAACCTTAACAGATTCATCAGACAAGTCTGGTCTATATAGAGTTCTAGTAACAAATTTTTCTTTGGAAAGATATTGTAGTGGTACTTTTATATTAACACCATTCTGTTCAATATAAATTTCATTGAAAAGATTACCAAACGCAACACTGGTATTTCGTAAAGTATTATAATAAAATGGAGATGTTACTAACATTAAAATTCACCAAAGGGATTGGATTCCGTATAATCAACAACAGTATTGGTTGCTTCTTGTTCCATAATATCATTATCATTAATAGATAGTATTACATCATTGGAATGATCATCCTCTACGCGATCTATATCCACATGACCGGTATTAAATTCTTCATTATTATATGTAAATAATTCACACGTTAATTTATACGTATGTAATTTACCTAAATTATAAAAAGGATTTTCATGTTCAACAAAATTAATCTCAAATAAAGAGGAAGATAATGGGAAGTAGATCAGATCGCCTTCATAAGGTCTTGATGATCCGATCATAACTTCCTCATATCTTTTTTTAGAAACTACAAATGTAGCATTATCTTTTATTTGTAGTCCAAATTTGGCTAATAAATCACCTTGATTTTCAAAGCCATCGACCGTTTCTAAATACATTTCAATCATTTCCGAGTTTTCAAACTTTGCAATAATATCTTCACCAAGAATATCATCCCTAGAAATTGAACTTCTAGGAATATAAACTACATCCATGCCATGCATTTTTATGGCTTCTATGGTTAAATCTTCTATTAAACTTTGTTCAGATTTATTGTAGTTATGATCAAAATATAGATTAACGGCCATTTATTTTTACGCTAATGCGTTTACTGTAGCAATAGTAGCATCAACAACAGATTCATCTTCATAAGTGGCTGCATCATCCATAACAAGAACGGCGTCAGCATTACCAGCATCACCAACATTAATTGTCAATGCACCAACATAATTGTTACCGGCAGTTAAAACTTCAATACCATCAATAACACCACCTGTTACGGAAGTTACTTTAACAGTACCACCAACACCGCTAGTAGCACCAGAAACAGACATAATATCGCCTACTGAATAGCCGGTACCACCGTCTGTAATTGTAATGGTGCCGCCAATTTTACCGCCACCAAGACCGACTTCTCTTTTAAAAGAACCCAATACCTGCTGATAGATTTTCTTTCTGAATGAAATACCATCAAAATAGGTATCCATTGCGGCAAGAAGCGCAGTATCATCGGCTGGCTCTGTTGCCATAATTGTTTTTAATTCATTAACCCACTGATCAACACCAGTAGCATTTAAGAAATTTGTTGCCATTTTTTTCTCCTAATAGTTTATTTTAATTATTTATCCAGAAATAAAATTAACTGGTAGTTCATATTTGAGTTGCATTTCTTCCTCAAGTTTTTCTATTTCTGTTGATGCTTGTTCATAAATTTTATCGCCATCCAATGTAACACCACCCGGCAATTGTATTCCAGAATATTTGGATAAATTAATACCCCATTGTTGTTTTATTAATGATGTTGCGTATCTTTTTAACCATCTATCATTATATACATCATTAAATGTTTCTGGATCAACGATAATCCATCCTTCAAATAATATATATTGACCTTCTGAAATTACATCTTGAACTTCACTATCAAAATATATTCTATTTGTATGTCTGTTAAATCTTATTGGTATCTCGGATGTTGAACCTAATACATTTCGCATTTGCTCTAATGATGACATTGTTAGAAAATAATCAGAAATACTATTATTCCTACCAAGTTGTTCATTATTACCAGCAAATCCAACAGGTTTAGCACTTGTATTGATTACTGCAAATGGGTTATTCATGAGAGCAACGTTATCACCCATTGATTTATATATATTATTGAAGCCCTCAATTGCTAATACTTGTTTAACAAAAATTAATTCTTCCGGTACAGTAATATATTTATCTTGTATATTTTGTGCTGTTAATAGATGTGCATAAAAATTATGCTCTGTTGCGTCATAATGGTAATCTTGATAAAATTCAAATGCATCGTCAATTCTATCTTCTATTTGATCAACATCAACGTTTATTTCTGTAACAGGGTGTCCAAGTTTTCTTAAACAATATTCTATTAACTCATTTCTACTTGATACTGGCATTTTATTTAATCCTGTTTAATTTTTTTTACCGCATTTTTGACAGTAAATATTACCTTCATTTTTTCTTCTATTTATTTTTCTTGTTTTTGGATCGACTATTTCCGTTGAATATCTAAGTAAAACGATCATAGTTAGAAATGTTGCAATATCAAATAACATATCTTCAATAGGTTCTAAAGTTAATTGTAGTGAGAATGCTATATTTGCTATCCAAATGAAGATTACAGTTAGACCAAGTATAAGTTGTTTTTGTTTATATGCGGTCCATAAAATCTTCGGTCCTATTATTAATGAAACAATTGTAACTAATTGTCCGGATAACATAGAAGCCCTTTCTATATCATGGAATGCTTCTCCCATAAAAATAGAAAAAACAATTAGCATAAGTGTATATGCTAACTTATTTGATATATGTATATTACACTGCTTAAACATATTATTTTTGTATATGATGCTCGGATTTAACATAATCAATATCTCGGTTTATATGTTGTAATTCTATTTCCAATCTTTCTTTAGTAACTTTAGTTTTCAATTCCGACTTAATCCGTTCATGTTCATTGGTAATAGCAATAATTTTTTGCAATAATCTTTCCATATTAATTTTATCTTCTTGTATTTTAGACTCAATACTTAAAATATTTTTCTCAATTTTTTCTATATCAGATGCAAGTGGGCTAACCTGACTACTCACATAATAAGTTGAGAATGCTATCATACAAGCAATAAACCAATAGATCCAATCACCCATTGGTTTACCCAATATCAATGTATTTTTATTTTCTTCTTCTTGCATTTCTAATCTCATTTTATAGACTAAAAATGAAGAAGAGTCTCTAATAAGTATTTATTTTTTTACTTTTTCTTCATTTTCAATCTGATTTTTTGATTGAACAGTTATATTATTTATTAATTCCGCTACTTTGTTATATGGCATATTGCCCAAAGAAGTTAAAATAATATTAATATTTTCAACAGAAAGCTCTAATTTTAAGTTCATAATATATCTCCTTTTCAACTATTATTTATGTATTTATAACAGAGCAAATTCAGTTTCAAACGTAGCAGTCAAATCTCCAGCTTCAATCTTAGTAATAGCATTTGCTTCTGCATCAAAACACCTTTGAACATGTGACAAAACGTATCCCGACCACTCAATCAACTCTGCGTTTGTTGTGTTTCGATATAAAACTTCAGTTACATTTCCGGAAACCTTTCTACATTTCCAAGTTTCGTCAGTTGTTCTAAGGCCAGATTGAATTGCTGATAGTATTGCTGAATATTTATTCTGACTATCACGGTCTGTATCAAGCAATAGAGTATATCCGTTATTTGTATCCACCCATTCTGTTCCAGAGATTTCTTTCTGATAACGATCAGCAATAACTTGTTTAATTGCCATGTTGACTTCATTTTCATCATCTATCAAAAGTTTAGGAAAAGAAACATTCCAAGGATCAAAGTTTAATTGCATTGCTTGATCATATAATGTTCTTACTTCTTCTCTGAATATGTGATATGCATCATCTATAACGTAACCAGTTTCGACTGACTTAATGATCTTATAGTCAGTTCTTGTAAGTTCTCTACCGCACCAATCTCGTACCTGTTGAATTTTTATTGCAGTTTCAGAAGAGTTTGGTGACCGAACCACCCAATCAGTTCCATCCCAATCAAGTTTATTCGGATATGAAAAAGTAGGAGGATTTGAAACAACAATCCATCCTGCGTCAGCAATTTCTTCATCAGTGAATGTCGTATTGTCTGTTCTTGTTTTGCCATTACTCAAAGTAATTTTATTTGGCAATTGTGTTGGGTAAGCACCCTTAAATGAATATAACATATTATCCTCTTTACGCAATTACATCTAAATGAATATTTAATGAACCAATTGAAGCGCCTAATCTTGCTTCAAAGAATGTTAGTGTTGGATTTGATGACAATGTTACTTGTGGACTTCGCAACCAAGTATTAAAGTTTACAGTAGCACCTTCTCCGGACATTTCTGTGTAAATGTACCATGTTCCGGCTGCGGCATCAGTTCTTCCAGTACCACCAGATGGTGTTCCGCCACTATCTACTTGCCACTGTGATCTCGAATCTTGTTGTATTGCCACAGGTTCCCAAGTAACGTTTGCATATACTGACTGATTATCTCCAGTAACGCTTGTTTCAAAATTGTGTGTGGTATTTTCAAATGAATATATATTTCCATCCAAATCAATCTGATCTAGTTGCATGTCACTTGTATATGCTCCGCCAGTGTTCACATAATGAAATACTAATTGCACAGTCGCACCTGCATAACCAGAAATATCCACAGTTTGCTGAGTCCAAGCATCTAGTTGTCCCGATACATTTAACAATGAAGGAGTGAATCCTAGATTGTAAACGGGCGGAACATATTTCGTGTGTGGAAATTGTGTTGTGGAAGTCAAATCGTATTGACCTTGTGCCTGTCCGTAATCAAATGTTGTAATATCAGAATATCCACTTGTCACAACAGATGATGGAGACTTAATATTATTCCAAAGTGCATAAATGAAATATCTACCTCTTAAATAACTACCAAATCTACTTTTTACTGTCATTATACATCTGCCGTATTAGTTGAAGGATATGATCTAACATCACCCCAAATGATTCTTATTGCGCCATCGCCACCGTTACCACCAGAAGCGTTAGTATCATCTTCTGCTCCGCCACCACCAGCTCCATAAACACCACCGTTAGTAGAACCCGTTGTTCCGCCAGAACCGCCAGTTCCGGGATTGTTTACTCCACCGCCAGTTCCAGATGCACCTTCGCCTAAAATTCCGACACCGCCCCCGCCATTGTTTTGTGTACCACCAGTCGATTGACCACCACCACCGCCGCCGGCGCCTCCAGCACCGTCTGCGCCGACACCTGTGTTTGTTGTACCACCATTACCACCGATTCCTGAGTAACCACCTGCACCGCCACCACCGCCGCCGCCTTGGTTGTTATTCGATGCACCGCCTGAGCCGCCATTACCGCCACCATCTCCAGTGAAAGAACCGCCTGCAAATGTTGTTGAATTATCACCAAGTGACTGACCACCAGTTCCACCAAGACCTGAAACAAGAACAGTAGCGCCTCTTGATAGTGTTGTGTCACCGCCATTTCCACCGTTTGCGGTTCCAGCGCCACCCGTTCCACCGGCACCAACAGTATAAGAAAGAGATTCACCTGAAGTCACTGCTACAGTAGCATACCCAAGGCCGCCACCACCGCCACCACCGCCGGACGCGGTGCCAGAACCGTCACATCCAGAAGCACCACCCCCACCGCCTATACAGACAACAGAGATAGATGTAACATTTGAAGGAACAGTCCAACTTCCGGTTGTGGGTGTTGTGAATGCAACTTGTCCAGGAAGAGCGGCAACAGCAGAAATATAAGTTGCATCATCGTGTGCAACAATATCCCATACGCCTGAATTCTTTTTATTTCCCGGAGTTAAACCAGTTCCAGTTCCTTGACCATCGGCAGTATTAGTTGCAGGATATGCTCTATCACCGCCCCAAATAATTCTTACTGCGCCAACACCGCCATTTGAACCTGCGCCAGTAGTATCATCTTCGATAGTACCACCACCGCCGCCATATAATCCACCTGAAGTGTTGGGTGAAGATATTGCGCTTGTACCGCCTGATCCGCCTTGACCACCTGCGGGTGAACCTGCAACAGAAAGACCAGATGCGCCTTCGCCTTGAAGTCCTACACCACCACCGCCTGCTGAACCTGCTGTGACTGAACCACCACCACCCCCAGCGCCACCAGTTCCTGCGGTACTTGTGCCAGAACTATTCCCTGCACTACCAACTCCGCCATTGCCTGAATAACCGCCTGCTCCACCGCCAGCACCGCCTGCGGCGTTAGCACCACCAACTCCGCCAGCACCACCGTTTCCACCAGTACCAGTTCCCGTTGAACCGCCTGCACCGCCTTGTGCGTTTGCAACACCCGCATCACCACCTTGACCACCGGCGGCACTGCAAAGTATTGTACCGCCTCTTGCTAGTGAGCTTGTGCCGCCGGCACCGCCGGCCGTGGGAGTCACGCTACCGCCTGTACCACCAGCACCAACTACAACATCTAGAGTTTCTCCAGAAGTTACAGGAATAGCATTGACGTATCGTAGCGCGCCGCCACCGCCCCCACCTGGACCAGTGTTGTTTACTCCATTACAACCGCCTCCACCTCCGCCTCCACCAACACAGAGAACGTAAATCAGTGATACATCAGTTGGAACAGTCCAAGTAGTTGCGCCAGCAGTTGTGAATTCAACTTCACCAAGAGGAATTCCTCCAGTTGAAATGAAGTAAGTGTCCGTATCGGTATAATCTAGAGTCGCTCCGATCATACCGCCATTTTTACTAAACTCAAACATTATTGATCAGTTATAATATCGTAAGATAAAATTGCTTGCAAGTCACCAGCGGCAGAAGCAGTGCATTCAATTGAATCGCCTTCTTCCATATAAATGCCGTTGTCTTTTGAAACGATGACGAGAGTGGCCGCCGCTGGAACAGTAATAACACTTGCAAGTGCATATCCAGTACCACCGCGCACAAACTCCACAGTAACATCAGCATCATTTGTTCCATCAATATTTGAAATAATCAATGAGTTGATTTTATATACTTGGTTTGATGCCGCGGAGTTTGTAGTAATTGCGGTTGCTGTAACGTCAATTGACGTTACATCGGTTTTTCCTGTAATCGTTGTTACGCCTACTATATTTGGTGCTGCCATTTATCTATATCCTCTTATCCAAAAATCATTGCCATTGCAATTGCTTTACCAGTTGTAATTCCGCCGCCTGCTTCAGTTGCATTGACCCAGTTTGTACCGTTATATTTCAAAACTTGTCCGTTTGTAGGTGATGTCAACGAAACATTACTCAAATCACCGAGCGGTTGTCCTGTTATATCTGTAAGGTATGTAGCAGAAAGTGAAGTTGTTATTGAGGCGGTTGCTGTTCCGTCAAATGAAGCAGTACCAGTAACATCACCCATTAGAGTTATATTTTGCGCTGTTGCTAGTGCCGTTGCTGTGTCAGCATTACCAGTAACATCACCAGTAACGTTACCTTCTATGTTGGCAACAATAGTACCAGTATTATAACTAGCATCATTTACATCAATATTACCACCATTAGGTTCTGGGGCATATTCATCAAAGATTCTAAACTTCTCGTCAGATACATCATAAAACACACCCAAATGAGTATGACCGATACCAGACGTACCAGTATTTCTATTTGTTACCCATCCAGTATCAATATTTACCGGGACTGCGGTTCCAGACCACACATCATTTAGAGTATGTCCAGTTGTAGCGTTAAAATAAATATTGATGTTGTCAACAAGTGCCTGATTGTCACCAGTAATATCTACGCCAGTAGCTTCAGTTGTAGAGAAATTATCTAACGACCACTCAAACGTATCCACCCCACCAGTGCCACCACCAACACTATCTATCCTCACATAATAAGTTTGGTTGCTTGTACCTTCGTAATAACCCGTAAAATAGGCATCATCTAATCCAGAACCAGTAAATGTAGTCCCTGCTTCACCAATATTATCCCCGGAGTTCAGGTAGATAAACGAGTCATTGATGGCAAGATTTTGCTGATTGGTGATTGACTGTGTACCATTTATAACAAGGTCGCCGTTAACAGTAAGATTACCATCAATATGACCATTATAAATAACACGCAATTGATCTTGGGTAAAATAAACCGGTTCAACATAAAGATAACCATCAGTCGCATCCGATACAACACACCCACCAATTTGGGTAGGGTAATATGGATACGTCGCCGCTTGCGAGGTTAATGAGCCATCAGGAGCTAAAAAAACAGGCTTACCCTGAGTTAATCCGCTTGTGTTTATACCCGAAACAAAGCCGTGCTTTGTTAAATAACCTGTACTGCCGCTCGGTATATCATGTGTAGCAACACCAAAAACCCTAGCTAAACCCTGTGTGGTTGCATCAGCAGGCTCGACTGTCTGTAATTCTCCAGATGTTCCAGATGCTCTACAGGGTGTTCCAATGGGAATAGTCGACCCGGTGCTATTATAAACTCTGACAACGAACTCTTGTCCTAATTGAAGAGCCATATCTGGCTCTTCATTATACAGCGTTAGAGTTTTGTATTCTGGATCGTAAAATACTTTACCCTCTGCATAAGAAGGCTTGCTTAATAATGGGTGGTCGGTTTTATAGGTATAGACATCACTATGTAATGTACCTACAGTGACATCAGCAGTTGTTGTAGCACCAAGGTCTGTGACATCCTGTAGAGTCTGTGTTTCTGTATAGGAATTTAGGTAAGTTGTGCTATCTAAAGACCCATCACCTTTCACAAAATCACTTGAAGTACCGCCGGTTGTTACAAACCCGGAAGTTTCTATACTATTTGTAGTCACTGCACCTCTAGTAGTTACAGAGCCAAGTGTATCAGTTTCAGCAGTTAAATATCCTGCTTCACCATGATCTCCCCAAGCAAATGCTGTGTCCCAGTTAGTCACCTGTGTTTCTGTGATACCAAATGCAGCGGATGCACTAAAGATAGGATCGGTTTCAGTTGAATTAATCCACAAACCAGAAACCGAATCATAACTTAGAACATCCCCGTTGGATGGTGCTGTAATTGAAACATCATGTGCTTCATGCAGATGTGTACCATCTGTGAATCGCACTTGCATTACGCCTTGCGAAGCATTGCCATTGCCATCATAAATAACAAAAGCTACGGCTATTTTCAAAGCACCTGCTGTTGTTGGTTCTGTCGATGTTAAACCACCCACAACTGTAGGATCTAGCCACAAAACATCGCCATTTGCAAAAGCAGTTAAATCAACACCTCTTACTTTACCAAGATGTGTTACATAACCATCTTCACCATCTAATATTTCGTTGGTTGTAACACCTAAGAAAAATCTTGGCTCAACAGATCCATCGGAAACCATTGGCGCAACTGTAATCCTACCACTAGCACCAAGTGTACCGGTAGCCATGACAGGAGTTCCATTTGGTATGGTAGAGCCTGTCTGATTCTTAACCAGATAAACAACCTCCTGTCCAACTTGAAGGACAGAGCCATTTAGTATCCCAATATCTACAGTACCTTCATCAGCGTTCCATGCTAATTCACCTTCACCGACACTGTATCCTGCTGTTGTATCAAATGCTATATGATCAAGCAGAGAATTAGTAATATCTTTTGGTTCCCAACGAGTTTTAGTTGCGTTATATACATATGTGACACTATTTAACGTATATTCATCTAAATCATTTGGTGCTGATGGAAAATTAAAAATTGCCATTTTTCTATTCGCCTATGGTGTTTAACTCGGTTTATTTATATTTATGTAATTTTTCTTCAATCATATACGAACCACTTTCAATATTAATTTTCTTCTTAATTTCAAATCTCAAGTCATTAGTTTTATAAACATTTCGTGCTAGTGCTATGAATTCACTATCAAATTCATCATTATGTTCTTTTTCTCTTATAGCATCTTCAATATCCCATAGCCGAGAATTCACATATCTCAACTCAAACAAATACTCTTCTTTAATCTCCGGTGCTATTCTAATCAACTCATTATATTCTTTCATAATGTTAAATAGTTTTTCACCCTTAGCATTATTCTTTTTTATCTCAAGAATAGTTATTTTATCCCACAACTCGCCAATACTTACGGGTATTTCAAGTTTCATAAATGGGCGCACTCCACCGTTTCAAATTCATTTTTATCACGTTTCATAATTTCATATACGTTAAATAGAAATTCAGGACCTACCATTATATTACGAGGATCATTAATGTCTATTTTAATTCTATCATTAATTTCCTTCATATTAAACGATACGTTTTTATTCTGTTCCCAACCAAATTGATTCCAACGTGTATTGCCCCATACAACAACTCCCGGAACTGCTTCAGCCGCACCCATATGTTGCAAGCAACTATCAATAGCAATGAAACCTTCACTCATTTTCAGTAGTTCATTAACAACTTGCCAAGGTGCATCACATTTAATAGCAAATGGATAAGCAGGTTCGTTTGATAATGTACAATCGATTATTGTATAATCTGGGTACTTCTGCTTGATCATTTCACATAGACCATTTGTAAAATATGGTGGATAGTTTCTTCCTGCATTACTTGAAACATATTCACCATTAAGATCACTAACAACCGGTGATTGACCGCCTGTCATTTGTATCATTATAAACTTACCAGTAATATTAAACTGTTCTAACCACTTCTTAGCATCTGCTTTCGCAAAATCTGTGAAGATTTCTGGTTTAACCTTTGGGTTATATTCAATACCCAAGTGCTTACAGTATGACTCAAGCAAGTGTTCATCACCCTTTACAAAATTTGATTTATAGGGTTCACAATAAATAATTTCATCTGATTCCAATATTCTTGGATCATCAAGAGGAATTGATACTGAATCAAATGCCATTTTAACTTTTGGATTACCCGCAAATACCTGTACGTATGGTGTGTATATTTGAATTGGTTCTCCCGTTTTCTCAACCAATTGGTCAATCAATGCTGTAAACATAATATGCTTACCAAGACCACCTTCAATTATGTAAGTATTCAAACTCATTATATTACCTATAGTTTATCAAGTTAATTAAATTTGTATCAATATTATTTAGCACGTTAAATTGACTGTAATGTTCGAATAGATTATCTGGTATAATAACCTTTTGCTCTTTATACGATACTTCTTTTCTAACTGTGTGTAGCCCATCTATTTTAGCTTGATTGTCAAAATCATCATATTGACAATCCACATTTTTAAAATCATGTTCGAAATATTCTTCACCAATAAAATCATATATTGACCTCATAGTTTTTTCTGGCTGTTTAACCAAACTACCGTAAGTAACATATACAATCTGCGGTGCTTCTGCTGAATTAACACTTGACATAACACAATCAAGTGGACCTTTAACATAGCCCGCATCACCTAATTCACCCATAAGCATAGCACATCTTGTCATGGAATTAGGTAAATCTTTATGATGATATAGTGGCTTAATAGTATATGGGTTCTTCTGATGTAAGTGTTCAAATGAGTTTAATATCCACTCAATATTGCGTATCATAACAATCATTCTAAAATCTGGAAATAAACTTTTGAGTAGGTACGTATCTGCTGTCCACGCTCTATTAGTATTGAAACATACTTCATTTTTATCTGAATAGTATGAATCAAATATACCTCTAATAATTTCCTTTCGTTTCTCAATAGGAATAAGTGTACCAATACCTACAGATTGGTCAGTATCTTGTATGATTGAATGTGTGTAAGAATGTAAACAATCACTAATACCCGCAGAAAAGTGTGGATTTTGATTGAGTATACTGCTTAAAAGTGTAGAACCTGCTCTGGGTAATCCTGATATGAAATTGTATTTCTTCATATCAAAACTCCTTCATAGACTTCATTTCTTGTAAAGTTGGTTTTGGTTCTGTTGTAACAAGCCCAATCCAAGTATCAAAGTCTCCAATCCAACGCTTATGTCCAGAATGTGCGGCATTTAATGTTGGGTCAATATATACTCTAATACCATTGTCATTTAGCTTTTTACATAGAACTACATCTTCACTCCATAGAACACCACCAACAATCTCTACGCTAAACACCATGCGCCCCATGCCTTTACCTTGTTCTAAGTATTCTTCGGAATCATTCCATACTGCTAATAGTGCTTTTCTTGTTAGACGTAGCATACCTGTTCCAACAGAATCAACATCGACCAAACCATTTTCAAGAACTTTATATTCTCTTAATAGTTTAACATTATATGTTTCTTCGTCGGATTTTTTACGGATAGGAACACCAACAACATCAACATCATGCTCAATGAGTTTAAAGAAATCATCAACTTCCCAATCCTGATCTGTGTCAATGAATACTAAATCATCAACTTCCATCTGAAGGGCAAGTTTGACAATATCATTTCTTGCTCTTTGAACAAGACTATCATATGACATATAAATCGGAATAATGTTTATATCCCGCATGATAGCCTGTTTTGCTGTATTTACCAAAGCACAAGTATGCCACACATTATTGGCTCCATCATGCGCCGGAGCCGCGACCATAATATTTCTCATAATATAAATCTATTTTAATTAATCGGCGAGATTAGTAATAGAGAAATCACCTACGCGATCAGTTGTTGGTGCGGTATTGTGTGCTTCCCAATGAGCATCAAAGACATGATCATTAACGTTGACCATTGCTATCAATTCTGATTTTGTGAAATCGGTAGCAACTTTGTTCAAGTATTCTACTTCTTCACGTTCATTAAAAGTTTTCTTCCAACCGTTTTCGGTTGAAGTACAAAGAACTTCAATTTCCCACTCTTTTACAACACCATCAGTCAATCGAACTGTTGGGGTAGCTTTTTTCAAAACTATCGTATATGGATGTGTAGCCATTTTAAAACTCCTATTTGTTTTCTAAGTCAGTTATTCGTTTTGCCAATTCTTGTACAGCCTTGACAAGAATTGGATATGTTTTCATGGGATCGGCTTCCCATTTCTCTGGATTATCTTTATGAACCAATCTTGTGTATTTATATGAAGAATACTTGGCTTCAATTGCGTCTAATTCTTGAGCAATAAATCCTAAATCGTATTTATCTTTCATTGAACCATCACGCCTATTCCACTTAAAACTAACTGGTCGTAAATCTTCAATGAATTCTAAACCATATTGAATATCTTCAATTTCATCTTTATCACGTTCATCCGATAGTGTGGATATTGTAGTATCATTACAGCGTAGATTGGTAACACTGGCATTACCTAACGTGAATTCATTAGATACTGTATTTGTAGATGGATCAGCTTGATAGCCAATACTTGTGTTATTAGTTCCAGTAGTAGTAATATCACCTGCTTGATAACCCACTGCTGTATTATTAGCACCTGTAGTATTATTACAAAGTGAACCATAACCTAGTGCTGTATTATAACTACCTGTAGTATTAGCTTTATTTGAATTAAAACCTAGTGCTGTATTTCTAAAACCTGTAGTATTAGCACGAAGTGAATACATACCTAGTGCTGTATTATTATTACCTGTATTATTACAAAGTGACATTAATCCTACTGCTGTATTATTAATGCCTATAGTATTAGCTTTAAGTGAACCATAACCTAGTGCTGTATTACTAAAACCTGTAGTATTACCATAAAGTGAACACATACCTACTGCTGTATTATTATTACCTGTATTATTACAAAGTGAACAAGCACCTAATGCTGTATTATTAATGCCTATAGTATTAGCTTTAAGTGAAAAATAACCCACTGCTGTATTATTAATGCCTGTGGTATTACCATAAAGTGAACCATAACCCACTGCTGTATTATTATTACCTGTAGTATTACCATAAAGTGAACAAGTACCTAATGCTGTATTATTAATGCCTATAGTATTAGCACGAAGTGAATTATAACCTAGTGCTGTAATTCTAGTACCTGTAGTATTAGCACGAAGTGAATTATAACCCACTGCTGTATTTCTAAAACCTGTAGTATTATAATGAAGTGAACCATAACCTAGTGATGTATTTCTAAAACCTGTAGTATTACCGTAAAGTGAACCATATCCTACTGCTGTGTTAAGAGCACCTGTAGTATTACAACGAAGTGACATTAATCCTACTGCTGTATTACCATAACCGTAAGTATTACCATAAAGTGAACTATAACCTATTGCTGTATTAGCGTAACCTGTAGTGTTACAACGAAGTGAATTATAACCTACTGCTGTATTAGCGTAACCTGTAGTATTACCATAAAGTGAACTATAACCTACTGCTATATTACCACTACCTGTAGTGTTACAACGAAGTGAACCATAACCTAGTGCTGTATTACTAAAACCTGTAGTATTACCATAAAGTGAACACATACCTACTGCTATATTATTATTACCTGTAATATTACCATAAAGTGAAAAATAACCCACTGCTGTATTACCATAACCTGTAGTATTACCATAAAGTGAACCATAACCCACTGCTGTATTATCATAACCTGTAGTATTACATTTAAGTGAATAAGAACCTAGTGCTGTATTATCATAACCTGTAGTGTTACAACGAAGTGAATTATAACCTACTGCTGTATTACCATAACCAGTAGTACTACCATAAAGTGAACAAGAACCAACTGCTGTATTACCATAACCTGTAGTATTAACTCTAAGTGAATTATTACCTACTGCTATATTATTACAACCCGTAGTATTACATTTAAGTGAACCATAACCCACTGCTGTATTGCCATAACCTGTAGTACTACCATAAAGTGAATGAGAACCTACTGCTGTATTATTACAACCCGTAGTATTACATTTAAGTGAACCATAACCTAGTGCTGTATTGCGGCTACCATAAGTATTACCATAAAGTGTGCAAGTACCAAATGCTGTATTGCTATAACCTGGTTCAGCTATAATAGTTATTGTAGTTGTAAATGTTACGCCACTACCAGTACCGCCTATATCGGTATTTGTAAATGAATAAACTGTTGATTCATTTAACTCTGAGCCTAATCTAACAAGAGTTAATCCAGTTACAACACCACCCGATACAGTAACATTATATGTTGGATAAATTCTTGGTTCTTCACCAGAAATAATAATTGGTGTTATATTGTTATATGTTCCATCAGTATAGCCAGAACCACCATTTGTTATTGTTGGTGTACCGGCGAATGAACCCTGTGGTAAAGAATTATATCCGATAGCAATATTTTCAAATTTACAACGTACATCCTGTACGTTAAGAGTTGATAATTTTATTGCCATTACATTATTCTCCAAGTAGTACCGTTATAAATTATTTTTAATTTAGCATCGTTAACATCGACTATTATATCCGATGACAATCCTTCAATTGTGCTTCCATTACGTGCTAGTGTTAAGTTATTTGCTGAAAATTGAGTGAAACCATCTATTATATTAATAGTATCGCCTGCTGTTGGTGAAGCAGGTAATGTAATCGTAAAAGCACCGCCGGTTGTGTTTGCTAAGATATAATCGCCGGCAACTGCGGTATACGTTGTAGTTATAACCGTATATGCTTCACCGCCGGCCGTTGCTGGTGTTTCTATTGTTCCACCCGTAGCACTAATTTCAACCCATTGCGAAGAATCAACATCTTGATAAAAGATGTTTAAAGTACCATATTCAGAATCCCACCATAAATCTCCTACTGATGGTGATACAGGTGCAGTATCCGATATTGTTACAAAACCACCTACTGGAATACCACCGGCGGTTGATCCATCACCAATAAATACACGTTTATTATCTGTCGTGTATATTAATTCGCCAGCCGCAGGGGTTATCCCACTGCGGTTGGCCTCAAGTCCTCTTTTTATGCGAAGTTCATTTGACATAATGTCAAATCTTAGAAAGTACCTGCATCAATGGTGAATCCATCCAAAGAAGATGTTCCTGCGCCAGCACCAACTACATTTTCAGCAACACCGATACCACCAGCAATAACTAATGCACCTGTTGTTGATGAAGAAGCGGATGTTGTACTATTAACATATACTTTCTTAGCAAATTCGGCACCACCAGAAACAATAAATGATGCTGTACCGGCACCATCGGCTTCTGTTGCGTTAGTGATACTAATTGCGTTTGAAGTAGTGGCGCCAAGATCAGTTACATCCTGTAATGTCTGTGTTTCAGTTTCAAGCCATGGAGCATTGAGTATGTTTGTTGCATCGACACTAGCATCAAGTTCTGCTTTAGTACCTGTGAAAACTTCTGCTGTATTGGTTGCGTTAAGTAACAGAACATATTTTTCTGTTGAATTGTCCCAACCAAAGAAGCCAATTTTATTTTCATTGCCAACATCCGCTGGATCGTAATACTGGAATTCAATACCGCGATCTTTACCATCATCAACTGTAGCAAGAGGATCTTGATTTGCTAATGAGAAAACAGGATCAGAAATTGTTACAACGGTTGATTCAACAGTAGTTGTTGTTCCCTGTACAGTTAAGTTACCGGCGATGATTGTATTACCGGCAATATCAACCTGTGATAATGCAGGATCAGCATTATGTGTAATTGTTACTAATGCTTCATCATCGATATTTCTTACTATCCAGTTTACACCATCAAGTTCTGTTATATATGAAGTGCCATTAAAATGATGTTTAACGTCATTACCGGAACCAATGTTCAGTACAATATTGTCATTTAATACAATACTTGAACCTGTGGACATTGTAAGAGCGCCGGTCATTGTGTCACCGGTTGTATCTACCCAGTTATCTTGACCAATTGGCATATAAACAGTATCAAGTTGATCGAAATCTAAATCATATGTTAATGTATTATTACTTGTATTATATGTGGCTGTTAATGCTGTAACGGCATTTGTACCTGTATTAGTACCAGCAAATTCTACTTGATCGCCGGTTGCGATAGTTTCGGTATTGGTACCATCTGAAATATCCCAAGAATAGATATTATGTCCAGTAATTGTTACGGTATTTGTTATATCATCTGTAGCAACACTAATACCTGTACCACCAGTAAATGTTACTGTTTCATTATTATTTGCGGCAACAATATCTGTACCAGAATCACCGGCAATTGTTTGAAATCTATTAAAGTTATCAGTTACACCACTAAGAACAAAAGTCGATATTTCAGACATTGTTGTGGATTTCATAGTACCTGATGCATCCTGAGTTGTATCAGAAACATCTTTAATAATCATTTCATCTGTTGCGGTTAATGCTTCAGAAGTAGCTGTTGCACCGGTTTCAATGAATAATGTTGATGTAACAGTACCCGAACTTTCAGATACACGTAAGAAACTATTATCATCCGAGAATGTAACAGTACCACCACCAACAATATATGTATTGTTTGAGCCGTCGGAAACTGTAAAACCACCTACTGGAATACCACCAGCGGTTGATCCGTCGCCAACGTATAATATTTTTTCATCTGTAGTCCATAAAGGTTCACCTGCGGCAGGTGTTACACTTAACCTATTAGCTTCCAGGCCTCTTAGAAATTGAATTTTATTTGCCATTTAAAAGGTTCCCCCGTTAATTAAATCGTTATCTTCAAGATAATCTGCTTTGTCTATGTCTATTAAAACTGTTGTTTGGTTTAATGCTATCCCAATTTGAACAATATAACCACTAGTTGGCTCCACTTGCGTTAAAGCACCATTGGAGCCAACATAAACATTACCAGGATTCCAATTCCAAGAAGCATTCGTTACAGAACCAGCAATTTTTATATCTATCAAATTATTTATACTTTGTGTTTCTATAGTGATACCTAGTATTTTATGTCTTGATGTCAACGTATTTTTATCTGCTAGATATACTTTATCATTTTCAATATATACAACTCTATATATTGAAATATTTTCACCTGCTATGGCACTTATTGTATTTTCAGATACAGCGTCATCACCGGCCGAAGCCAATAGATTCCAATATAATACATTTGTTGGTGCTATATCTGAAAAATTATCTTGAATTGCTATATATGAACTACCACCAAATTGAACAGCATCATCGGTATTGTATGTAGTAATTGCTGAATAATCACCAAGCCAATTTATTCCATCATCGCCTTTAGGACCAATGGGTCCTTCGGGTCCTTCGGGTCCTTGTATACCAACTTGTTTAGCAACAGGATAATTTAAATTTTGTAATTTTCCTACTACCTTCTGCGGTGTTATTTTTGCTTTCATTGCTTATATGGTTGTTGTTGCTGGTGTTAAATTAATTATACCTTCCACCACACGTTCTACATTACCTGTTATATTATTGTAAATAACAACATCATATACGTATCTACCAGCTTTTATAGCATTGGATTGAGCCGGTGTCATTGCAAGTTTTACTTGACCATTTACAGGATCACCATATATCGATGCAGTTATTTCATGAAATGATGATGTGTAATGTGATTTCTTCATTTGTGATTTTGCATCATAATCTGTTAAATCGTATGCTGTATTATCATCATTGATAACATCTATGACAACATCAAATGATGTTCCTTGTTCTATTTTTATATTAGAATATGATGCCATTAAAATGCTCTCCAATTTGTATCATCATAAGCAATATATGTAACTGTTTCGCCGGCTAATAGTGATATAGCAGTATCAACACCGACACCCAAATCATCACTAACATCAGGAAAAACATCACAAGCATTAGCACCATTATTTATTATGTAAATTTTTAAACCGGCTGATGCAGTGGGTAATTTTACACTATCGCCTGCTGTTCCAACGGTTGATATTTCATTGATCGATGTTGTTAATGCAGTAGCATTGGTTTGTCCACCAGTATCAAACGCAGTTATACCTGTTGTTACACTTTCAAGAACAAAATTAAACGATACTGTATCTGTTGTTGCTAGATTCTGATCTATAGTGTCCAGATTTGTTAAATTTGCGTGTGAATGTGTATCAATTTCTAAAGTATCAACTCTACCTTCAACTTCATCTATAGCATCCTGTATTGTTGTGGCTGTTAAACCGGATGCTACATTATCATATGTAATACTTGTGGTACCATTAACTAAATCCGTCAGACCCGTTTCTGAAGTATCAACTCTACCTTCAACTTCATCTATAGCATCCTGTACTGTGGTGGCTGTTAAACCGGATGCTACATTATCATATGCTATATTTGCGCTATCTGATACTTCATCTATAGCATCCTGTACTGTAATTGAGGTTAATCCAGATGTAGCATTATCGTATGTAATATCTTGTGTACCTGAAATTACATTATCCAGTAGATCATCAACACTATTAATCGCTAATACGGAATCTGTTGTTACCGGAGAAGTTAATGCAGTAATATCACCCAATTCCGCTCTAAGTTCATTAACGGCACCGGTTAATGTTGTTGACGTTAAACCAACAAATGAATCGTTACCCTGTAAAGCATCAAGTTCGTTAATACCACTGGTTAGATCGGTAGCTGTTGTTGTTAATAAATCGGTATCACCAACAGAAGTAATAATATCATTTGTTATATCTTTCCATTGTAAAAATTTAGTTGATAATGTTACATTGTTTATAGCCATTTATTATTTCTCTTTTAATAGTTGTTGTACTAAATTTTTCATTTCATCTAATTCCGATCTAAGATTTTGAATTTCTTGATCCTTCATTTTCTCTCTAGATTTCTTAGCCCTTCTGGCAATATAATTTGCTTTATTCGTATTTATAACGATGTTTGTATTTGGGTTTTTAATTAAATCTTTATTTTCTTTTACTTTTTGAAATGACATATTATATTCCTTATGTTGTTGCCATACAGCGCAAACGACTGACCTTAGGTATTCCGGCAGAATTCTTTGATCGCATTACAATCTTAACCTGAAATGCGCTGAAATCTGGTAACTCATCTTGTGGAGTTAATGGATTGTTTGTAGGTATATTTATCTCAATTTCTTTGAAATCTGTTGAAGTTTCTGAAATTGTTTTTGTATATGATAATTCAGTCCATGCAACATCACCAATTAGTGTTTCAGAACCAGTTTCAACTATTCTATAATAGAAAACAATTTCAGAATGATCATAATCAACAACATCAGCCATAATGGTTAATAGATTGGCTGGATTGGTTAAATTAGCAACATTAGTAATATATTTTGCATTTTGTGAACCAAATACTGGATGATCTTCTGTATAGAATCTACCATTTGTGCCACAAACTAATGTTAATCCATCTATGGTTGCGTTTGGAGAAACAGAAGCATTTGTACAATCATTCCAATCTATTCTATTAGCAAAAGTTTCTAAACTAAATGTTTTATAGTTAATAACCGGAGATAGTGTATCGATGTATGAATTCAATGTACCAGTAATAGTGAAGAATTCATTACCACCATTGTTCAGTGCTTTATTTATGTCATTACCTATTTTAAGTGGTGCGGTTAATTCAATAACTTTATTTACATTTGTTGGTATGTTTGGTACTGTTGCATAATTAGTAAATGATGAACCTATTGTTTGATGTCTTATACCATCATATTCCCAAGTTGCAGTTCCATCAAAATCAATATAATTACATATAACATTAAATGCATCTATTTGAGCGTGTGAATAAGCATATATTCCAGAACCACCTATTCTTCCTTTTTCTGTTGCTGGGGTATCAACTGTAATAATGTATGAGTCCATTGTGTCTACATAATCAATTACAATTTCTTTACTTAAATCAACTAATGGAATTCCATTGAATGTATTATCAATACCATCTGGAAAATATCCAACCGGTGCTAATTTACCAGTTTGATCAATAGTAATATCATATTTGTCTAATAGATATTGGTCAATTTGTTCATAGAATATTTGACCAGTTACAGACTCACCATCAGCAAAGTATCCTGTAATATCTAATAATTTAATTTCATATTTCTTATAGCCAGTTGAAGTATCAATACCCTTCGATGTAACTTTTTTAATTATACCAGAGCCGTTGGCTGAGGTTAAGGTTTGCCCCTCAACCAAATCGCCGGATTGTAATAAAAATACAAATGAGTTATCGGCAAGCATATTCAATTTAACTTTATCACCGGCAGAAAATGCATGATCTCTATGGTGTACACGTACAGAAGTTGAACCTATTTCTGTTTCCAAAGGATTTGTACCAAGATACTTCAATAAATTATTTTGATTTGAATTAGCAATAAAGGTTAAATTTTGTGATATGTCAAATTTTGCTCTGTATAATTTAAACTTAATATCTTCATACTGAGAAGCATTCCAAGTACGGTTGTTTTGTCCTTTAAACATAGAACCCATATGCGGCTGTACTGCAATTACAGAACCAGTCAATATATCTTTACCACCCAATTTTGATATGAATGTTCTATTGGCTGTATCATCAGTACCGAAAACAAAACAATATTCTGTAGCTCCTTGTAAGTAAACTGGTGCTTCGAATTCAAAAGTAGTTGGTATAGAACCATCTTCGGATAAATTCAGACTTTCGGGTTTTTTAACAATTCTAGAATATGGCATTAAGTTTGGACCCGGATATCCATTAACCATTTCTCTAACTTCAAGCCATATACCATCAAATGTACCTCTAGATTGGAAATAAAGATCAATCTTAGATAAGAAAATACCTTCCTGTTCTTGCACAAAAAATGATTGTGCAAGTGGCTCACCACCACCACCACCAGTATCGACCGGTGGAGCAATACTCACTACCGTTCTTCTTGTTTCTGTTGTTGTAATTGTACGTTCTACATTTTCTTTTTTAACTTCGGGTATAGCAGTAGAAATAACGGTTTCTTGTTTTGTTTGCTTTAGACCACCGGCATGATAATCACAATTTGCTGTTCCTATGATTTCATCTGGATCCATAGAATTTGTTTTTGAATTTGTTACAACAAGTTTTTTAGTGCCAACATAAAATCTTTTTGTAGGTGTATTGGGTATAGTAAAAACACCCACAAAAACACCGGCATCATCTGTTCTAAGACTACCTTTTATTTCTGTACTTGGTTCATTTAAATATCTAACATCTTCCGTTACATCAACACCATCAAAGAAGAAATATAATGGCATATTTGCTGGTAGACCATCAATAACAACTTTTGTTGAAGCTGGTCTCATATAAGTTAGTAATTGAACATCCGTTACAGAAGTGCCAAGACTATTATTTGATATATCTTTTTCTAATGTAGTTTTTACTCCAGTTTGATCGGTTGTTACTCTAACTGTATCAACCCGCGAAGTAACGGTTGATCCATCCTGAGCGTCAACACCCGCAACAGTGTTGTTTGCTCCATTAGTTAAAAATGCACTGAAGCCACCCCCAATAGTCGTTCTTTCGATTCTAGAAGAAATTAATTGTTCAGAACTACTCACATTAGTCCAAACTGTACCACTAACTCCAGCCGCATCGGCAATTTCTTTTAGTGCATCAAAACCTGTATCAATATCAACAATCAAATCCGGTAACATTTCTGTGTCGTTCCAAACGTCATTAGCCGGATTTAATGTCATTCTACCAACTGTACTAATAAAGAAAAAAGGAGCCGCAGAAATTGTTTTTGATGCATATGGCTGTTCAACAAGTAATTCATGTTCGTATGGTAATGTAATCATATCAGCCTGTAAACTATAATGATCACAAGCATTCTCATCAATCTCAAGATCAATAACTTTCTTAAAGAATTGTGGTCTTAATTCTCCCTTCTCTGGATCAATAGCACAACGATATTCTTTAGAGGATACATCACCACCTCTTAAATTATTAAATCCATCAGTTAAGAAACCATTTTTATATCGGTCATTACCTGCGCCATCAACAACCTGCATTGTTTCAAGTTCTTGATCTAGTAAGTTTAATGAAATATAATATCTAAGTTTTTCAAGTCTCTTTTCGAATTCACCAATATCTCGCATAGTATAACGTCTATTTTCAAGATACTTAAATCTAGCATCTTTTAATGGATCAAAAGTATATGGTTTCATGTCAATTGAATAAATCGACATTGAATTTTCTGGTTGTTTTGGATATTTTGGTTCTAATGAAGATTTCCCCTTTACTTGAATGAAGTCACCATTATCTGTTACACATAATAAATCTCGTCTAGGTAAATAATATTCAATATCAACAAAAATATTTTTATTTTCTGAAGGAATATATTCTGTTCCGATAAATGTACCATCGGACTGTTTAATAGGTCTAAAATCAAGACAGTCTGTTAAGTTATAACCTGCGCCATCTTTTGTTCTATAAGATGGAATATTTTCATATGTGAATGTTCTGTCCGGATCATTAATAGTTGGTGTATAAGAATCAACAGAAAAATAAGAACCATTTGTTGTGTTACCATGTTCGAAATAATCAAAATTAATTCTGATCATTTCACCAGCCGATGGAGTAGTTACACCCACGTTCAACTGTAAATATGAAATACCATAAAAGTTGTCTTTTATATTTCTCTGTAATGTATAATTTGCTGTAACATCTGTCACGGCATTATTTGACAATGCATTTTCATATGTGGTGTATGAATCACTCCACTGTTCAATTGTAAATATTTCAAAAACATCTGCTTTAGTTAAATCTATTGTTGAAGAATCAGCCGCAACATCCAAATCTAAATTTGTTAATTGTTTTGTTTTTTCTGGTCTACTTGAAATAGAACATTCAGCAACAATAAAATAATCATTAAATGCTGTTAAATTAGCAACAGTAATTGAAGTATCACTTACAGTTATATCGGTGGAAACAATTTCAAATGGTGTGAAATTGGCGGATCCATCATATTTACCCATGAACCATGTGGCTTGGTTGTATGTTGTTATTGACTCATCGCCTCTTGTAACAAAAGTAGCCGTACCTGTGTCGTCTGCTTGAGCATAATATTTAATAGGCGTTGAATATGTTGTTCTGGATTCTGTTGGATTGTATATATCCCTAGTTGATTTAATGAATTCATAGGGCAATTGAAAAAGCAAAGAATTTTCAACGGTGTTATATATTCTAGTTAATGAATCATTAAAAATATACGTATCAGCAACAACATTTGCACCAAATGAAGTTCCACCATCCATACCAGTGGCTAAAAGTCCCTGAACATCAGTAAATGAAGATCCTGGATCTAATTGCATATCAAAGACATTTAATTTCCAAACGGAATCGGTAAAGGGTGTAGCCGAATCAAACAACTGCATACCTTTAACTTTCATTGTTCCTATAACATTACCAGCCGATGATAGATTATCAACTGGAGCATCATATAAATCAACTTCAGTGAAATCAAATACTCTGCGTTTTCTACCTGAACCTGTAGTTGCTGAACCAGAAGGAATAAAATTAGAAACAGCATTTAGTTGTACTAATATAAAGTTTCCATATTCCTTTCTGGTTATAGCACCAGTTTTCTTTGCTGTATCTCTAGCCTTTTCAATAGGCAGAACAAAAGTTTCTATTTTCTCAACTTCATAACCTTTAACATATGCCTTACCTGCTGAGATATACGCCGCTATCATATCTTCACGGCCGCCCTCTTCTGCTGTTAAGAAACCACTTGTATCTGTCGCAGATTCTTTTAAATGTTCAACTGGTGTAATTAGGAAAGGTGTTACAGTATAATTTCCAGATTCATCGTATGTTCTTCTGGCAATCATATCCATTATATCAGCATATTGTGGCTTATTTACAATTTCTTGTAGAACACCACTTTGAATTGAACCAAGTTTAATGAAGTTTTCTCCAATATCTTCATCAAAACCTATAGTAACTAAATCTAAATTAATCTGGTATCTATCTGCACCGGCTGATGCATAGTTTGCCTGACCAAGAGCATTGTCAAACAGAGTTTCATCCATAACTTCGGTTACAATTCTCTGATCTACATTAAGACCAACTTTTATTGTTGCTGTTGTGGTATATTTACTTAATACTATAACTTGCTGTGGACATTCAACAAAATATCCATAAACATAATAAGTGGCTTCACCGACATGGAATAAAGAACCTTTACCTGTTGGATTAATAACATCTTCATCTGAGTTTGTATCGCAAGTGATACAGCGAACAATTACACTATAAACTGTATTATTATTTTCATCTAAAATATCAAGAGTTTCACCATCAAGAAAAACAAAAGTTTCACCATCAGTACCAGCACCGATATAATTAACATATAATGTATATGGATCATCTTGTGTTTTATCTTCAACATGTTTTACTACTGCTTTAACACCAGAATTTCTACCTTTAATGGTTTTATTATGTAAATATCCAATATTAACTTTTTCACCAAGCGTATCTAAATCCTTTAATCTAACATAGTCAGAATATTGTTCATAACGTACAGAACCAGCATCAACCCTAGAACCAAATTTAAATATATGATCGGCAAACTGTTCAATCTGATTATTAAAAATAGATTGAATTTGATTTAACTCACGAACCTGAATTGATCTATTCGGTTGAAAAAGAACCCGCATGAAGTTCTTTTGAATATTAAAATCATCAAAATAAGGTTGTTTAGAAAACGTTTGTTTTGGCATTTAAGTTATCCTATGTGGTTGCTATACATCTCAATTTCTTTATTCTAGGTGGCTTAGATGTATTTCTTGTTTTTAATACTATTTTGATCTGGTATGCTTTAAAATTAGGTAATTCTAAACCAGCAACATCCGGTATATTTATCTCATGCTCAATAAAAGTAGTTCTATCATCAACCTTAGTTAAAATAAAAGATGATGGGTCAATTTTTATCCAATCTTCATCTAGTATATCATCATAAGACTGTTCATCTAATGTTCTATAATAGAATATTACATCACCTTCATCTTGACAATTTATATCACAAATAATCCTAATATCATTTGCCGAATCTGTCATTCTAACAGGTAAAGTACAGTATTTTGCTTTTTCGCTACCTTCACCTAAAGAATTTGTTTCTTCTATCCAATCTAAATGTGTATCGGCATCATTCCATTCAATTCTATTACCAAATGTTTTAATAACACAATTTGATGTATTTATAATGGGTGAAACATTTTCATCCAAAGATTCATACTGCCCTATCGCGTAAAATGATTTACTACCATCAATATATTTTAATTTATCATTTGTTGCAGTATTCATTTTTATTGGCATTTCCAATTCAGTAAAGTTATTCTTCACAAAATATTGTCCTGTAATAGCAAGATTATTCTGTAGAATAGAACCTATACCAGAATATCTAACACTATCATAGTACCATGTGCCGGTACCAGCAAAGTCAATATCAGATACACTTAAATTCATTGCGTCAAAAACAATATTAGGATATAGATAATTACCAAGTCCACCTATTTTACCAGTTTCGCTTGCTTTCTCATTCAGTGTAATTGTGAATGTATCTAAAGAATCAACTCCAGTAATGGTGTGTGCTTTCTTAGATAATGCAGAAAGTGATATACCGTTAAATGTATTATCAATACCATCTGGCAATATAGCAACAAGTGGATCTATTGTTGTTGGTATATCATCAATGCTATAAATGTTTAATTTTGGTGGTATTTTTGGATAATAAGGTAATCCATTAACTGTTTCATTATCAGAAAAATAACCAAATAAATCTTCTGGCTGTATTGAATATTTTTCATAACCAGTTAATTCATCAGTACCGACATAGGTTGCTTCTTTTACTTTAAATTGTCCATTTGCACCAGTAATAGTCTGACCTTCAGTAATATCACCAGAAACAATAAGTAAATCAAAAGTATTATCTTCCAACAAATTAATAGTAACTTTATCACCAACACTAAATCCATGATTTAAATGACGCACTCTAATATCATAGCTATCAGTTACGGTTTCAAAGGCATTTGTTGACATTGGTTCTTTTGTTCCAATATCATCACGCACAAATGAAACTTTCATTTGAGAAGATATATCAAATTTGGCTTTATATAGTATAAACTTAATATCTTCATATTGTGAAGCATTCCAAGTACGGTTGTTTTGTCCTTTAAACATAGAACCCATATGCGGCTGTTCTTCAACTACAGTATTGGTTAAAACATCGGTGTCACCAAGTTTACATATATGTATTCTATAATCAGGATCATTTCCACCAATAACAAAACAATATTCAACTTGTGAACTCAAATATAATGGTGATTCAAATGTCCATGTTGTGGGTATAGAACCATCTTCTGAAACCGAAATTGCATCTGCGTTTTTATATATTCTACCATATGGAATTAATTTAGGTCCCGGATAACCATTAACCATTTCTCGCACTTCAAGCCAACAAGGCATTCCTTTAGTTCCGACTTCCGAGAAATATGTATCGATCTTAGTTAAGAATACACCATTTTCTTCATTTTCAATTTTAAATGATTGTGCAACTGGATCCCGACCGAACCTATTCACAACGACCCGCGGCCGCAGCGGCAAAGCCACATCTCTTGTGCTTGCAGAACTTGTTGATCCAACAACTCTACTTTCGTTATATGTACTTGTTAGTGTTTTTGTTACAGGTGTATGCACAAATACAGGAGAAGTAACACTTAATATTCTATCATTTTTATCCTGAACTAAACCACCGGAATGATATTGCGCTTCAGCAAAACATAATAATTCATCCTGATCATCACTGTTTGTTTTTGAATTTGTGATTCTAAATGTACCGGTACCAACATAAAATCTTTTACCTTCACGATTGGGTATTCTGAATATTCCGGAAATAGAACCAGTCTCGGATGTTATCATCGGAGTACCAAAAACACCGCTAACAGGTCTAACATCTTCCGTTACATCAACACCTTCAAAGAAGAAATAAACTTGTGTATTTCCTTTTAATCCAGCCGCAGAGAAATATACATCCGTTGAACGTGTATATGTTAATAATTCCACATTGTTAACAACATTACCAACAGAATAATCATTTATTTCGCCCTCTAAAGTAACTTTATCGCCGGTAAAATCTCTAGTTTCTCTAATTCTATCCGTTTGTGTAGTTGTCACTGTTGTAGTTGTGGTTGTTCTCCTAACAAGCTGTCCATTTTGCGAACGACCTGCGGTCGCGACTGTGCGCGTTCTTGATGCAGATGAAGTAGATTCAGACTGACTGCTAGAAATAACTTCCTTTGTTATCTTTGGTTCATTCCAGAATGTTCCAGTCAATCCAACTTCAGATGCCAAAGTTCTAGCCATATCAACACCAGTATCAATATTGACTTTTACAGGCGGATCATTAACTGTATCTGTCCACACATCATTCGATGGTGATAAATCCATATTTCCTTTTGATGCGAAAACAAAATATGGATTTATAGAAATAGTTTTAGTATTATATGGTTGTTTAACATATTCGACATCGGCATAGGGTAAGGTAACAACATCACCCGTTACCTGATAATGATCGGATTTACTTTCATCAAATGCTAATTTAACATCGCGTTTTTTGAATGATGGTCTTAATTCTTTACGAATAACATCAACACCAGCCTGATAATCTTTAGATGTTACATTCGCACTTTTTAAACTATCAAAATTATCTGTGATATAACCATTTTTATAGCGTTTATTACCATTAGCATCAAAAATCTCCATAGTATCCAAATCTCTCTCAAGTAAATTTAGTGTTACATATGTTTCTAGATTTTCGATATTTTTTTCTAATTGGTAAATATCCGACATTGTATAACGTTTATTCTCAATGAATTTTGGAAAAATATCATTATACAGGTTTAAGGTATTTGGAAGATAATCAATAGTATAAATTGGCATTGCATTATCAGGTATCTTAGGTGCTTTAGGGTTATCAGAATATTGACCTGTTGTGATAATAAATCTACCTGTGTCCGTCAATGATAATACATCGATTCTTGATCTATAATATTCAGCATCAAATGAAATAATTGACATATCATCTGGCGTACCATTGGCATAGAGTATTTCACCAGTAGGTAATTTAAGAGGTCTAAAATCAATGCAATCTCTTAAATTATAGGATTCAAATGATGGGAAATTAATATAGTCAACACCAATATATGAATCTTTCACAAAACAATGACCGGTTGCTGTATTACCCCATTCATAATATTCAAAAGTAATGGATAAAACATCACCAGCAGTTGGCCATTCATAGTATATACTTCTAACGTCTATTGATGAATATTCATAATAATTACCACTAGAATTAATATTCAACTTATAATTGTTTGTGTAATCTTTACTTTGCGTTACATTTGTAATTGAAACAATTCTAACACAATCAGCCTGAAGTAGACTAATAGTTTCATCGGATATACTGGTTGTATGTGTTATTGTTTTTTCTTTTAATGTCTTTGTTTTCAATATTGCATTGACTTCAACTCCACCTTCAATAAAGACAATGTTTGAAATAGTGCTAACATCGGATCCTAATGAATTTATAAGTGTATTTTCTGTTGCTGTATCGTGTAAGTAATAGAATGGTGTTGTAAAGTTTTCATTAATAGTACCATTAAAGTCAAAATAGTTTAGATAGTATGTTTCATCATCAACCTTCTCATATGATTTGAACATAAATGTACCATCAAGTGGATAAGTTCCGGTTGCATCAATAGTTGTAAACTTATTATCTTCTGGATTACCAAAATAGGGTACGCCTTCCCAAACATTACCGGTTGATGTGTCGGTTACAGACCAAACACTATATCTACCATAATTTAATTCTATATTATCATAGGGCTGTTGATTATTATGATAATTGTATATGGAATTAACGTCTGCTGAATTATTTGCCGATGCAATAAAATGATTATTATTTAAATAAATTGAATTTCCTAGGAAATCAATGTTATTCATATAAGTATTGAACTGATCAGCATCACCATAAAAATTTTTATACATATAATTATCGTAATTCTGAGTATATGGATCACTTCTTATAACATCTAATAGTTCATATGTATGTAAAGAAAAAACATAAATAGCACCCGTTGGACTAATTGTATAATTATTTGCAGCCGGATGATTCCAATCATGATCGGATATTGTAGAAATATATATGAAATTGTCATTTAATGCTACAGAAAAACCAAAAAGTTGTAATACGTCTGGTTCATTATAATCTTCTGGATGTGTAAATGTATGTAGTAATGTACCACTTCTATCATAAAGATATGCGGCACCTGAAGATTTATAATAACTTCCATTATACTCGGCATCATAACCAGGTTCACCTATTAATATATAATCACCATTTATCGCAGTTGTTTCTCTACTTGCTAAAAATTCAAATTTTACATCATAATAATTATTGTTTATTAAATCACTTGTTGGAGTTGTATTATTAACCAAAACATTAGAACCAACACCAAAAGTTGATATTCTATCACCATGGACACCTATATAATTATCATCGGTATAATTTCTATCAATTAAAAAAATAGCTGATTGTTCTAAATCAAGTACTGTGTCGGTGTTTATTGTTGTTGATAAATCAAAAGCCATTACACTTGAATTTTTTTCAGCTGGATAATTCAACAAAGCTATTTGTTCACCATGCTCCATTGCAATGACTAGAGTTTTACCATCACTTTTATCGATATGTATATTAATTAATGGACCATCAAAATAGTCTCTAGACCATTTGGATGGAAAAAACGAATAATGTGATGTTAATAAAGAATTTGGTAGTGTGAAATCATGTATTTTACTCCAATCAACCGTTGAATAAACCTTAACATTGAAGTGAACATCATATCTATAATTATAGTAAGCACTTTCAACATTTACAAATTCAACAACCACAAGATAATCATCCGATGATGCTAATCTATAACCAAAATTTGAATATATAGTGCCAGAATTCCAATCATTTACTGGTGAATCTGAAATTATTTCATGTATTAATTCATAATTATTATTTTTATCAAATATGTAAACTTTATCACCTTCAACATTATTTACATTTCCATAATATTCATATGAATAATATGACGTTTCTTGATCGAAGGGTTTGTTTGCTGAAACGAATAAATAATTATTATTATGTGAAACATCAAAACCAAAATTTGGTTGGTACTTAACAGCATCTTCATAATAATTATATGGATCAATATTTAGAGAACTGTTTGTGACTTCAGTGTTATAAATTGGATTGATAAATCCAATCATTTGAATACCATATGCCGTATTCCAATTTATAGCGAGAGATACATTTGTGCCTATTTCATCTACAAATTGATTTGTATCATTCATAACAACATTAATTGGTGTTCCAATTAATTGTCCTGTTGTTCTATGAATTTCTTGTCTTGTATATTCTACAGTACCATAACCATTAGGATCTAAATCATATGTCGTGAATACTAATTTATAAAATTTATTATTAAAAACATCATTAATATAATAAGTATGTCCTTCAATAACAGTATAGGAATATGAATCTTTTGGTCGATTCCAATATTCTCCATATATCCAAGACGCTCCTTCTAATGAAAAATGGAAGTATCTATCTTGTAGGTTAGTACTGAGATCGGATCCAGTTGGTTCAAAAAGCCAGACAATATTTTTTGTTGAATTTCCATTTTCAATTTCTGGATTGTATATAATACGGTTTTCTCCGGTATTAATATCCTTTATTTGTACTGCTCCATAATTTATATATCCGCTATCATAATACGTACTAGTACTAGTAGCAAAATACGGCTCTTCGGTTAATGGATCTCCGGTAACAAAAATGTCACCATTTAAATCTCCTATATAACCGATAGTACTACTGGTTAAAGCTTTATGTGTGTAATCTGTGTAAGTACTAGTTAAATCATATACATGATTTATATAAGTATTAATATCAACTTCATGTTTTGTCGTAGAAACATATGTATTATCAACATTCGGCGTAAAATTAGGTAAATTTGCCATTGGATTTAAAGTATATAAAACTCTATTATTGTAATCAATATTAACGTTTTTAGTTATACCTTCAGAACCATATGACTTATCGGCAATTAGATGTGTGTTGGTTTGTTTTTCAATTTCATAGCCCTTAACATATGCCTTTCCGGGAGAAATTGTAATATTATATTTTGTTGAGTCAGTTTCATTTTCTTCAAATGAAAGAGTAAATGGTTTTACAGTATAATCGCCAGATTCATCGTATGTTCTTTTGGCGATCATTTTTGAAATTTCTGAATATTGTGGTTTATTCAATACTTCTGTTAATTTACCATCTCTGACTTTTGCCAATTCAATAAAGTTTTCATCGGTGACAGCATCAATATTCTTTTTAGTTAGTGTTAATTCTATCTTATAGCGATCAGCACCAGGAGCGCCATAATTTGATGTACCTATAGCATTATCAAGTAGTGTTTTATCATCTTTACTGGTGACAATAGATTGATTAATAAGTAAACCAATTTTATAAGTTGGATTCTTATCGAATTTACTAAGTACGATTGTTTGAGGTAAGCAAGTTACGAAATGACCATAAACATAATAAGTTGCTTCTGATACGGCAAAGGTTGTACCCTTACCTACGGAAGAAATTGTATATGTATCTTTATAGTCATCGATAGATTCTATTATTTCACCATCGCGGAATTTAACTTCTAATGTATCACCACCACCAACATATGATATATACAGAGTATTATTTTCAATTATATTATTTACTTTATCAATTTCTTCTTCAGGTGCATATGTCAAAACAATAGCAGTTAAACCTGTTGAAAGTCCTTTAAATTTTCTACCAATCATATTGGTAAAATCAATATCACTTTCCTCTAAAGAAACGTAATCAACTGAATCAAAATATTTAACAGAACCAGCATCAACCCTAGATCCAAATTTAAATATATGATCTGCAAAAGTTTCAATCTGGTTGGAGAAAATAGATTGTAACTGGTTTAATTCTCTAACCTGAATTGAATTTTTCGGTTTAAAAAGAACCCTCTGATAATTTTTAGTTGAATCGAAATCATCATAGTACGGTCCACTACTAAATTTTATTTTTGCCATATGCTATTAGAATTTTAAAATGATTTTAATATCTTCTGTTTGTCCAGAAGCCCTTGTAACTACATCTGAGTTATCAATATATAGCAATGTTCCTGAACCAGTTTCTAATTGCTCTTTTAATTGTGTGAAATTTGAACTATTCCAAACACCACTATGGTTAGTTGAGCAAACCCAATGAAGATTATCATAAATCACATAATCACCAACAACATATGACGAAACACTATTAAATGTTGTAAATAATGTTGGATCAACAAAATCATTATGTTCATATCCAATGTAATATGTATTGTTACACACTTCGCTATTCCAATCATATGGATCAATCATAATAGAAATCTGTCTGAAATCATTTTCACCAGTAATTGGGAAGTAATTATCACCGGCTGGAAATGAACCTTCATCTGACTGGAATTCTGTCTGTATAATTACATATCTAGCATTAAGTTCCTTGAGAATATTTGAACCGTTTCCATCTTTAGGTGCCATAACAACTTCCAATACAGCATCTTCATTACCTATATTTCCACCAATTGTTACGGTTGGTGGATTGATATATCCAGAACCAATGTTTGACAATTCAATATAATTAATAGAATCGTTATCTAATACTATAGATGCTGTTGCTTGATCGGTACCAATATCGGGTGCGCTAATTGTTATAGTGGTTGAACCATCATAACCAGTACCGCCATTTACAACCTTAATATTACTGATTGAATTTTTCTTAGCGTTCTGTTGTGCTAACCATTGACCGGAGCCATCATCAAAAGTTTTATATACTACTGGAAAATAATTAGATGAAATAAATGATTCCAATGCATCGTTACCGGCGCGACCCATATATTTCCATAAGTAACCATCAGCAGTTCTAATTGTATTTGATGATTCACTTGTTGGCATTATTGTAGAAGAAGCACCTCCCGCATTATCAAGACATTTATAAATTCTTTTAGTACCAAAATCATCCGTAATTGTATAGAAAGAATTGTTATAATTAAAGTCATCGATAGCCGGATCAAATGCATCATAAACATCACCAGACACCCAATCATGTCGTACAATACCATATTCAACATCATTACCGGAGAGTTTCTTAACTGTAACCAAATTATCAAGGTAACGATACATATTTTCAAAATCGTTTTCCGGAATTAAAGGTGTTTCTGAGTTAATTTCAAGCCAATAATCTGTATCAATATCTGGTGTATCCACTCTAGTATCGTGTGTCTGTAAAGCAATATAATAGTTTGTACTATATTCGATAATATCGCCTTCAATGTAAGAACCTTCGGAAACCCAACTCATTAATGCCCAATTTGTAGAATCGGCTGATGGTACTGTAATTTCACCGGAATGATCTGTGATAGCAATATAATAATTGGAGTCTGTTGCGTCAATTACAACATCATTTATAGAATACGCCGCAGAAACCCAGTTAGGTGGTGATACAACAAGAAATGGTCTCCATTCTTGTGTTTTACCTATACCAATATATATTTTATTCTTAAAGAAATTAAGACCAAAGTTTTTTTCAATAAACAACCAATCAATATTATCATCTGATGCCGTACCTGTAGAATGTGTCGGTGGTGAATTTCCTGAAGTACCAGAACCCAAAGCTATATACTTATTTGTCTCATACTTAACAACTTGACCTTCTGCATATGCTACCCCTGAAGCCCATTCATTATAAGGATAAACCGAAAATAAGTTCAAAAACTGATTTGCGTTTAAGATTCTTAAATTATTTGTGATTTTTGCTGGCATATTAAACTCTCTATATAATAGTTATTTCTGTTGATTCTTGTTTTTCCTCATGCGTAAATATTCTACTTTGAGGAAAAGTAAATTGATTAAATGTTACATTTTTAAATTCATTAAGTGTATGGTCAAAATTATCCCAAAACTTAATTTGATCAATATCAAAATATGTTAAACCCATACTGTATGATATTGGTGTGTAAAAATCTTTTCTTGTTGTAAAATATAAATCTACCGATTCTATTTCAGTATTTATACTTGTGACCGGATAATTTAAATTTTCTATCTTTATTAATTCTTTATAATTTTCCGGTAAAATAACAGAAACATCCCGTTCATCTTCCCTTAAAAATATAGCAAAAGCCTCGGAACCAACAGGATGAATATTTGTTTTTATAATATCTATCCATTTATCTGGAGATATTTTTGATTTTATTGCATATGAAAATTGTTGGTAATAATAACTATCTTGTATTTTTGATGTAGAAGATAGCCAATCGTCATCATTTATATATCTTTTTGGTTGTTCATATATTGGATTAAAAATAACACTATAATCAAAACCAGTACCGGTTGACGTATTAATATCGAGAATAGGAGTATCATATAAATAACCAGAATCGATAACATCAATTGCTTGTATTGCTCCAACATCGCCTGTTAAACTAATAATAGCATTAGAACCATTTACTGATTCTATTAATGCAAATGTACTTCTTGGGTAATTATAACCAGAATCAAATATTCTTATACCATTAATCGCTCCTGTTGTTTCATCAACAGCAGATACTTCTCCGGAAAAACTATGTCCCGATGAATTAGATACGGGTATAGCGGATACAATATCACCAATAGCATAATTAGTTCCACCATCAACAATATCATATTCGTTATATCCACCTTTAGATACTTTTGTTATTCTTGCTTGCGTATTTCTACCGTTACCAATATCATCACGTATGCTTATTGTATCGTAAATAGTATAGTCTTTACCACCATCAAGAATTTGAATTGAATTAATCGAATCAATAATTTGTTCGGTTATTACAGTATCGTTAATGTATATTTTAATAATTTCTTCGGATGAAAAATCTTTATCATAGGAAGAAAGTTTAATTTTAAAATAATCATTACCGAAATAAGTAAATGAATCTATAATATCAATTATCGCGGTTGCTCCAGTGATAATACCATATACCGATAACGATGCGTCAACCATTGTTTGTATATTAATTGCGCTTTTATTATTTGCCGTACAATAGAAATATTTCTCTTGTATATATTGTCCACCGGATGCTTCTTGCATGAATATTCTAGGATATATAATTTCAATATCAGAATTAAAAAGAATGGTGAAAATAAACTTAAACGATGATTCAGAACCTTTCGATATGTAAAATTCTTTTATATGTTTTATAATTGTTTTTTTATCTACATATTGAGAAACGGGGAAAGTTTCGCAAAATTCTTTATAGTATTCTTCAACAAATTTATCACTTGCGTTATCAATATTCAAAGATTCTTGGAAATCTCTAAAGAAATGGATGAAATTTTCATCCATTTCCAAGTTATCAAAATAAGTCTGAACAAAAGCAACAAATAATTGATGATCTTCAACTATAAATTGAGGTAACTGGTAATTAATTAGTGAAGAAAGACTATTCATGATTTTTCGCTTTCTCTACCATGATAATCTTCAATGAAAATCTGAACATTATCTATTGAAATAATATTGTTCAGTTTAGCAAAGAATAAAGGATTGATTGGATTTGCAAAAACCTTAATATCATCCTCAATAAGTTTTGAGAAAACAATATCAGAAATTTTCACAATACCCTGTTCGTAATCAACAGTACCAAATGTTTCATTTGAATACTTAATAAATTCCTTTTTATTTTCATCATAGAAAAATGCTATTACATTTCCTAAACCATCATCGGCAATTTTTGTAATTTTATTTCTAAAATAGAAGTTATTTGATGTAACAGTGGTTTCATCAATTTTATTCAAAAAATATATAAAATAAGTTTCACTGGATAATAAATTTGGTATGAATCTTTTTTCCAATACTATCTTATTATAAGTTGACATGAAACTAGTAGATAGCGACATGATTCTTGTATTTAATTTAACATCGGAATAATAAGAATCAAACTTATTTAAAATTTCTGTATTATAATAATTTATTTCATCGATTATTAATTTCTTCAGTTCACCCTGACGTAAACTTGTTAATAACGTGTTATTCTTAACATAAACATCTAAATTAATATAGGTATATTCTGGATCAACAATAACAGGTTCAATTGTTGCCATTGTGTATTTTTTAAGTTTATTCAATATTTGTTTATTTGTTTCATTTGACAAAACTTCACCGAACAGTGGTTTAATTGAAACAAATACTTTACCATATGCTTTTGGTATGTTATCTTCACCACCCCAAACATTCACCGAATTAATATTTTTATATTCAGACAATACTATATTTTTAAAATCATCTACTGTAACCAAACGGTTTTGTCTGCGGTAATGATGTTTTATATTGTGTCGTAAATCTTCTAGCGTTTCAGCATCGGTTCCATCTGTTGAATTTTCAATAACATTGACGGAAGTAATTCCTTCTGGCGCACTAAAAGCAGTTACACTATTACCTAATGATCCATTAGTTGATACGAAAGTTACTTCAATATATGAATAGTCATTAACAGATTTTCCATAAACATCATTACCAAATGATATTTCATACTGATCATTTTCGTTCAAGTTTAAAAAATAAACCTGAGATTCACCATTAATATTTGTAAAATCATCAGCCAATGTATATGTTGTTGATACTGTAGAATTTTCATTTTCTTTAACAACTACCTTTAATGTGTCAGTATCAATATCATTATCATTAATAACATATCGTTTTTCCGGACCAGATTTAAATAATTGTGTTATGAATTCACCTTCATATAATAAAACTTCAGTTGAAGTATAGTCTCCAGTTTCGGCGTTATAATAGATATATAAATCATCTGTAAGTATAAATGTTCTAATATCTGATAGTGTTGGATTATCTCTTTTTGCGTTAAAAGATTCACCTCTATCAATTTTTACACTTGTGTTTGGAGATGGATTCGGTACAGTTATTGTAACTAATGCTTTAGATGCTTTCTTAGATTTAGGTAAATAATTAAAGAATTTAGCTTTCGAATTCATATTTTCTTTTCTAAGAATCGATTCAATCATAGATTCATTAGCTAACATATGAGCATAATACCCCATATAATGAGTATTATAAGCAAGAAGATCGGTTAAGATATTCATAGCAGAACCAAGATATTCGTAATCTTTAAATTCATCTTGGGTTTTTAGATATTCAATTAAGTTTTTCTTAATTGATTTAAAATCTAAATCTTGTTTTATTAATGTGTTAGCCATTTGTTTTTACCTTACTCGTTTTAGATAAAGTGTTATTTGTGTGGGTATTCTATTATTTATGGGTGTAAAAAATATAGTAGTATCAACACCATCACCACTTGAATTTATATAACATTCAACGGAAACATCTTTAACCCTAGGTTCATATCTGTTTATTACGCTTTTAATTTTACCTTCAAGTGTATGTAATGTAACAATATCAGCCGGCTCAAATAGTAAAGCAGAAATTCCACCATAAACATCCACATTAAATAATCTTTCATATTTATTGGTTAATATTAGATTTTTTATCGATCTAGCAATTGCTTGTTCATCATATTTCCTAGAAATATCTGAATTCATTGGATGCATTAAAAAATCCAAATCTAAGTCAGCGTAAAATGACATTTATTATCCTCCGGCGAATACATTTTCCGATCCATCTAAGCAGAAACTACCACAAGCAACTGGATCATTAACTCTAGCCGCCTGTTTGTCATTGACAAAAACAGTAGAAGAACCGGCTAGCAAATATGAATCATGACAAGATATAGCACAGCAATGGTTAACCCAATGATCATCTTCACGATGCCAACCTATGTCATTGACAAAAACATCATCACTTGCTTCATCATTCATTCTAGTTGGGAAACAACCTAGTTAACCATGCCCAGTGCAAAAATCACCTAATCGGTGTACACTGGGCATGATATTCTCCTATTAATTTTTCTAAATTATTCATATGATATGCTCTGTTAAATTTATTATTCCTCACAACATAAACCCGTTTTATCTATAGGTTTTAATTTTGATGTTACTTTGGGTTTTATTTTTTCTTCTGTTATAATTAATTGTTCGTTATTTTCAGTTAACCTAAATGGCGTACATGTAGATTCTGTTTCGAAATGTTCAATTAAATCGTTATGTTGGTATTTATACTTATTTTCAATAATAGTAGAAGTTTTTATTTCGGTTGTTAATTCAGTACCGCATGGGCATAATTCCGAACCGATTGTTTTTTCATATGTATATTCATATTCAGTAATTATTTTATTTTTAATTGGTCTTTCAAAATATTGCTCAGAATTATTAAGTGCATCTTTATACGGAGTCCAGTTTGGATAAACAGGTATCGTATATGGAAAAGAATCTTCATCACAATCTGCTTTAATAATAATTGTATATTCAAAAGATGGTGTCGCCTGTCTATATGAATCCTCATTAATATGCCATTGATTAAACGGAATATTTCCATTCTCTATATTACAGCCAAGTGTTGGTATACCAGTAATTTCAAGTGTATGTAAATCAATATCCAATCCATTCGGTAGTTCACCCGAAACAATTTCAAATATTTCTGGTTCTGAATCAGCAGTATATTCTATCTTTTTATAGAATTCATAATTTTCCATGGCTACTTCAGGATAATCATCATTATGTTCGGTTTCAGTTAATGGTAGATAATCATTGTATAGTGTGGATGAAGTTATATAAGTTATTTTACATCCACATGAATAATCCCAAACACCCCAGAAAAAATTTGGTCCTTGAGTATCAATATCGTCATATGATGTATCTGTTAAAGATACAATTTTATTACTGTTGATTATAACTCTATCATAAAGATTAAAAACCTCATCTCCAGTCCAACTAACAAATCTATTTTTAGTTATTGATTGATCTATATTATTCGTATATCCAGATTCAAAAAGATTTTTTTCTCTATAATAGAATATTTCATTTAATGTACTCTTTTTGACAACGCGAATTGCACCTTCAACTAAATTTCCATTGTTATCATAATAAACTTCATATGGATTAGAAATAACCAAACATGCTCCTTTCATTTCAACTGAATATGTGTTTCTAATATCATAATCTTCAACATCCAGCCTTGTAGTGTAAAAACCACCAGCGGAACTATTAAAATTATTTTGATAAACTTGAGAACCACCTATTGTATTTGAATCTAAAAAATCTCCATTATTTTTATCATATACTTTAATTTCCAACATTTCATTTTCTGATTTCAGATCACGTATATTCTTACCTATTCTTTCATAATAATCAAACATGTCAAATATTATATCATCTAAACTAATAATTGTTGAGTCATTATATTGGTGCAATATTCTACCATCATTGGAAATAGCGAATGTATCATAAACCATTAGATTAGCATATGCATAACTTGAATATTCTTTAATTAGAGGATATGCATTATCTTGATTATCATACACCAATACTTTATTAGTACCTACAGCCAAATAAGCACCACAAACATCATAAGAAAAATAACTAGTAGTTTGAACATCAATATATTTAATAAAAGATACCGAGTTTATATCTGTTAAATCATATATTAAAATATATTTTGAATTTTGATCAATTGGAATAAATAATTTATTACCTTGAATTTTAATATATTTTTCAAATATTCTGTTAAAGTTTACACCTAAAGGAGCATCGATTGATGGATCAATCGTTGCTAATAGACTAAAATCAACTAATGAAAATATTTCAACAAATTTATTATCCACAATAGCAACATAATCGTTTGATGATGCTATACCTCGACCAAACTGTAAATTTCCTGTTGTACTATCTAAAGTGGCTACTAATGTTGGAGTCGAAATTAAATCATAAACGTAAACATTACCAACTGTATTTCCAATAGATAAATATCTGCCATTTGGTGATATTGATGAAATTGAACCAAAATAATGATTTGATGCGGTAGTTGGTTCTTCAATCCAATTAGTATAGGTCATCTGATTTGATGTTAAATCAAATAAATAAACAATACCGGCATAAGGTATTAATGAACCATCCCAGTGATCTGGAGCCGAAATAGCCATTATACCATTATCTGAAATCTCAACAACTTTACCAAAACCATCATCACGATAGTATAATGATGGTGATGTATATCTCCTCAATCTTATATTAGGAAAAGTTGTTTCATAATACTTGTCGATAACCTCAACAGTCCAATCAGCATTATTTACAGTAGGTTCAGGTACATGAGGACCACTAACATGTCCAATAATTTCCCATCTATCATTTGACTTTAAACCACTTATTGAATAATTTACATTCGTATCAACAGCCGGTATTGTTCCATTAGAATCCTCAATTGCTTCAATCCAATCATTCCATGTAAATTCAAGTAAATCATTATCAAAAGAAAATATTTCAATTCTACCAGATTCTTCACCATAAATACTCCAATAATTTGGCCAACCGAAATATATTTTATTATCATTTGCAAATGCTAATGATCCGGCAAAAGATCCTACTTGAAAATTATCTTGAATAAAATCCGGACGTGCTAATGATGTGTCAATATACTGGTTGACAATTGCAAAATTATGAGTCAATACGCTGACAGCATAATGTTCATTATGATCATAATCAACTACAAAAATATAAGAATCATTATGCTCTATTCTAATCCTGCTTGTGTTTTTTGCCGGATCAATTGTAACTTCAGATATTACTTCCGTTAAAATATCAATAGTATAGATATTTGTTGAGTTTTCTTTATCTACAAGTAATGTATCACCAATTATATCTACTGCACCACGATCAATCTGAAGCGTATATCTAGTTAACAACGTTTTCGTTAAAATATCATAAACATCTACAAATTTAGTAGCGCCTTCTGCACCACCAATAGCAAAGTACTTATCGGAGATAGCAATATCATAACCCAGATATGAATTTTGATAAGTAGAATAGCCATCCCACAATTCTAAACCAGTAGATAAACTATATAATTTAGCGGATACTATACCAGAACATAATACATGGTCACCATATGCCCTTATTTTACTACCAAAAAAATTACTCCAATAGTAATCATCTGTTTCCCACGTATATAACAATTCATATGTTGTAGCATCAAAAACATATACTATACCTGTATTAGAAACATCAACGCCATTAATATTTGAATCTTCGGACATTGCGCCAATGATAATATAATTATCAACAGCCGCGATAGTAGTACCGGGATCCTGACTAAAACTTCTTCTTCCAAAAAGATCAGCTAAATCACCATAGGCTGTACCCAAATTTGGATTCTCTATAATATGCTTAACTAATTTTGTTTCGGTATCAATTACATAAACTTTATCTTCATTAAAAGTATCATTTGTTCTACCGTATGCGTAGAGTGTTTTACCATCTGGAGATAATGCAATATCATGTCCAAAATTATCATTAAGTCTAGAATCGGAACTATATGTTATATAATTTGAAATAATCGACGATCTTCCGGATAATAATTCAAAATCAACAATAGAACCAAATTCTTGAATTAAATGATTTGTTGGAAATGAAAGTATTTTACTATAGTCATGTTGCTCATCGAATATTTTTTCATCTAATAGATTTCTCTCCGGAATACTTAAATAAATTTTATCGGAAAATTCTTTTATTCTTTTAAAACCTTCAGATGCATTTACTCTAATTGTTGTTGGTGCCAATGCAAAAACTGAAAAATCATTTTTATCCAAAACTGTAATTGTTTGTATAGAATCAACTGTCGGACTGTCTATTAAATAAATATAACTATCGCTAACGTCTATTGAATACCCAGAATTAGATATTGAATTAATGGTATTGCCCGTTTCTAATGAAAATATTGAAGTTATATTTGGACAGCAAACATAATAATATTGTGAATCCAAATCAACGGCAAAACCAAAATCAATTGTGCCACTATGTATGTTTTCTGTTTGATGTATTAGATTTCCATAGATAATATTAAAAACATAAACTATTCCATTTCCAACATCATTTAAATATGCTGGATCCGATATTATAATTCTCGTATCAGTCATAGCAATAGTTTTTGAATACGTATCATATAAACGACCAAACATACTACCCGTATAATTATTAGGATCGTTAATTGTCAGAAGTAGATCAAATGTATTAATGTCATATATCAATACAGAATTAGTATTTGCTACGGAATCAAAAACCGAACAAGCAATTGTAGAATCACTAAAAGAAACATATTCACCGAAATATAAATTGGTGCTTATTGGATTTTTAAATTCGGTTATTAATTGTAAAGTTTCCGCATTAAAAACATATATTGATTGATATTTTGATGATGTAATATAAATTTTATCATCCAATAAAAATACATCTTGTCCGAATGTATCATCAAACCCATTATAATCTGGATGATTTTCATCAACTACTGGTGTTATTTCTCCATGTTGTACATAAGAACCATTTATATTTTGTGTATTAACTGAATAAAATTTATCAACATATATTCTGGAATATTTCAGAAAATTATCATTATATGTATCTATAGTTAATGATGTATATACTTTAAATTGTGCATTAACATCAAACCTATATGCGTATTTTCCAGTTATAGGTTGTAATGGAGTGGAATCATTAGCATTAACAATGTTTGTGCCAACGGTATAAACGTAATTACTATCAACTTCAATTGAGTTTTCACCAATCATAATATTATCGCTAATCAATTCATGACTATATGTGTCAAATATTAAAGCACCCACATTTGATTCATCCACCCAAGTAGGTGGTATTGTATCATAGGATCTAAAATATGATAAAGCAACAGTACCATCATTTTCAATAGCAAATTCGGAACCAAAAGCCTGCGCGAAGCTTTCTCCGGAGATTCTAACCATCTCGTTTAAATAATTTATATTTGCATCAAATATTCTATAGAAATCTATAAAATTATTATTCTTTAAGTCATAACTATATAATAAATTAAGTGAAATCAGTTCATCACCCACATTCAAATCATAACCGTTCATGTTATTATAAAACTGTGGATTCGGTTCTCTATGATGAATTAAAATATCAATACGCCAAGGTTCTGCTTCATGAAAAATAATTTCATATATTAAATCAATATTACCATATTCATCACGTTCAAACGAAAAATGTGGTACGACATGATGTGTTCTATTTCCAATATCACCGATAGTTTTTTCATATATTTTATGTATGGATCCATCACTATAATCTATAAATATTTTTGGAAGTTCAGGATAAGAATAATCAAAATTATATTCAAAAGTCGAATCACCAAATGTTATTATTGAGTTAGCATTTAACCATGTTTCATTTGCGGCATATTCTACATTTAAATATACAACTGGAAAAGGACAATTTAAATTAAATGCTCTATCATCATAGTATCCATCAAAAACTAATTGATAATCTGTTTCTATGAATGGTGTATATTCAGCATAATTTTCTAAAATATTATCATAATTATCTGGATCCCGACCATCTATTGTTACTGTATTTTTCTGAGTAACACCCACATTTGCATAACCATTTTGTGGACCATACTCATTAAATGTATAAATTTGTACGGGTGCATCAATAATGCAAGAAACACTAATATCAGTAAGCGATATTAAATTATCATCATTTGTTAGTTGTAGTTTCATGCCATTGGTTGAATTAAACGATCCAATATAGCCATCATAAACATTTAATGTATTACTAGTATAGCTTGATAAATGATTTTCTACTTGCTGTAATGTTGGTTCAGTAATTTCATATTCAAATTCAAACGTATTTAAATTAAAGACTTCAATTCTGCTAGTATTGGGATATCCATAATCAGCAAATATGCCCCCTGTACCTACAGCAAGATAATTTTCATTCATGGCCATAGCGCCACCAAATGTTTCATCATACATAAGAGTTGTATATAATGTGGTAACTAGATCATTAGTTTCCAAATCACGTATTTCTATGTATTCATAATAATCAAGTAAATCTTCTCTATAACCACTAAAGGAGTAGGCGATATATTTTGAGTTAATCGCCATTTCGATAATTCTATCGGTTTTTTGATAGCTTGGATCATAATAGGGAAATTCCCACTCACCTTGATTTCGTAGAACTAATTCATTGCTCATCTGGATCTATTCTACCTTTTTTATTTGAACTCCAATCAGGAGAAGCAATAGATTCAACATCAAGAGTGGGTCCGGGTTTATTCAGATGTATATCGGGTCCACCATCGGCGTAAATAGTTCCACCACTCTTTATATGCAAATCTTTCTCAACATATAATTCCATTTTACCATGAACCTTCTCATATCTATCACCTTCAACTTCAAGGTTTACATCCCCCTTAACCAATAGATTCAAAGATGATTTACCAATATTTCTCTCATTTTTCCATGCTTTTTTATATTTCTTAACATCTAAGTCCGGATCAACATATGCGTCATCATCCAATTCTTCATCCCACATTTCAGGAACATCTTTTAGATGTGGTTCTTCACCGCGTTCAATATTTGGATTAGAATCTTCTTTTGTCCAATCCATTTCATCAGATTCTATAGTACCAAAATCATCACCAGCACCAATAGTAATTGAACAGTCGCCAATAACCTGAACAAAATTCTCACCCATAATCAATTCATAATTATTTCTTTTAACTCTACGTACAACATCTCCATCATTATGTTCTTCAATAAAGGTACCACACCGATGCCAACGTTTAAATCGTTCAGCATCCCTAGTATCATCCCATTCTTCAATATGACCAGATTCGGTTTCTTTAACATGATTGAATGGATAGAGTGCATTGTATGTAGTGACTTTCTCAGTCCAATTTTTCTTTTCTTCAACATCCTGCTTATGTTGTTTAGCTTGAGCGACTTGCTTTGACAAACCCTCTAATGCAATAGGTACTTTTTGAGATTCACCGCTTTTCTGTTTTTCTAATATAGTTTGTGGCTTATCACCAGAATCGTCTGGTGGATCATTTCTAGCCAATCTATTTGTATCAGATTCACCAATGAAGTCATCTCTAGGATAAGTACCCAGAGGATCAATAAATCCATCACCACCCTTAAATTGTTTCTTATCGGAAGGAATACCACCTGCTGTTCCAAGTATAACTGGGTCTTGCGCGAAATGGCCATCACGATAAAATCCAAATACCCAAGTACCTTCTACAATACCCGTTGGCGATAAACCAATTCCATTCATAGCAGATGATACAATTGGTTGAATTGGATAAGCCCATATTAGCTTTTCAGATTTTATATCGGATGTATCAGGTGAATTATATCCTAGAATTCTTACGCGAAGTCTACCTAATTTTTCAGGATCATCTCGTTTTTCAACTACACCAAACCACCAATTAAAATTACCGAATGAAAATCCACCATTCTCTATTTGATTATCTATCATATTGATTTATCCAATCGTTTCTTACCAAGTTCAATATATGTCATAAAAGATTTTTGTGTCCAAACATGTCTCATAGCCAAAATAACCCAAGCAAATTTATAATGTGTATCATAATATTTACCATCATCTTCATCATTATTCTTTGGTAAATCTACAGTTACCATTTTACCTAATTGATCATATATATCTATACGACCTGCAATAGATACAATTAATCTATTAGTATCTAATTTTAATAAATTTGATCTTCTAGAACCTCTCCACTTATAATACTTTGTTGATATGGTATCCTTACCAGATTCGATTGAATAATCCAAATATGGTTGATAAACGATATTTGTTTTTGACATACCATCAATATTAGTAAATGGTTTTTTACTATAATCTTTTTTATTATCTTGTGAATATGTATATGTATGAAGTTTTGCATTTTTATTCTTAATATCATGTACAATAGCAGTTGAACCAAAACCACCACTAATAGAATTAGTAATAGCATTGAAGTGACTAATAAATCTATAACCCTGCATAGAATATTTAAAATCTTCCGGTTCTTTTTCTCCTGCTTCATCTTCCTTAAGGTTTGCGGGTCTTTGAACTAAATTAGGTAGTTTACCACTTTTATCTATGAACATTTTCTCCAATGGTCGAAAACTCCACTTACCATGATCTTGCTGAAAAACAATATAATCGGCTTGTTCGGCGTTAGCACCTTCACGCGTATATTCTAGTCCATAGTCATCGGTTAGTCCTGTAAATTCCTGTACCTTTTTAGTAGCCCATGTAGCTAACCATTCGGCTGTCGCCATCGGTGATAAATTTGGAACTATAATAGAAAATTTATCTTTTGTTTCATCAACTTTACCAGAACCACCTATTTTATTAATAACTTCCTTAAATATATCTGATGCTTTTTTATCATCATAATGTTTATTAATTCTCTGCTTTTGGTCTTTAAAAAATGCTTCATCTATACATTTAATTCTATAAACATATTTTTGCTGTCCTATCATTTCTCTATCTGAAATTTCATAGACCATAAATTTGAATGTTTGTTTATTTGTAGAATCTTCTATTTGAATAGTAACCTTACTACCCTGAATTATAGCATCCTGCATTAATCTATTTTGTGTATCAAAAAATGAAACTGAAGCAGTCCAAAATGGCGTAGTAATATCTTGATATATTTCTATTTCAGATACTATCGTAGATAAATCAGAACCTTCTATTAGTACTCTATGTGATTTAAAATCACCGCCGAATGTATAATTTTTATTATTAGCCATATTTAAATTTCTGTAAGATAAATGTAATCATCACTTAACATTAATTCAAAATCTCTAACAATAGTTTGTATATGTTCTTCTGAAATAACGTTAATAATCCTTTTTTCCTCGTTCAATTGCTCCTCATACATTAAGTTTGATATTGGAGTTATATTATGTGGTAATTCTCCATTAATAGCAATATAATCGGGTAATTCAACTTCGTCATACCAACTATCAGTCCAATCTCCAACTTTAAATCTATCAAATGCTTCGATAACCTCATAATGATGTGTTTCGTAAATATTATTATATTTTGTTTTTGCGTTATCAACCAATTCATTATACGATAGATACCAATCAAACATAGGATCAACAATTTTATTTGTTAATAGTAAAATCCAATGTAGCGTTTCACTACCGTAAAAATCATATGCTACATGCTCGGGCTTTTCTCCCGGTTTTAAGTTATATTTAAAATATATATTTGTATAATCTAATTCACGATATTTCATTATAATAGAATCAAATATATTAACAACCAATTGATCTTGGTAATTAATTTTACTAAATTTATCGAAATAAGCCATTAGAATGATGCTCCATTTGTAACGTCACTATCAACGTCACCTCTAGTTATAATATCCGTTTCGGTGAATTGTAATGTCAATGTTGTTTCTGATGGAAATCCATCTCGCATAGGAACATAAAATCCAGCAGATGCATAATCAACATCAATACTCGTTATAACACAACGTCTAAATTTATTCATCCAAACTAATTCTTCAAATCTACCACCGCCATTTGATTGTAGGTATTTAATTTCAATTTCCTTTGGATAATTTAAATAGAAGTTAAATGGTATCTTTTCAGGTAAAGAAGCCCTGCGGAATTCTTGTATAATTTGATATATTATTCTAGATTCATCTGAAGATTTTGGTGTAAATTTAAATGTGTATTCGAATGTTCTCATACCGACACCCTTAAAGAACATCTTTAAGTATGGGTTTTCTGCTTTACCAGAATTAAATGCACCAGCATCACCCAAAATAGATTGTTGTGCCATTGTTTTGCCAATGTCCATAATATCACCAAAAGAAATTTCATTATATGCACTAGATAAAGTATCCAAAAATCCTTCTTGAGCAAAGGTAGTCATTGTATTTCCAATTTTACCAATACCTTTCTGTTCCCACTCAACTTTACCTGGATTTCTTAATGTTGACGGCATATATAAATATATTTCGGAATCATCGTTTGTTTGTTCTTCAGATAATCTCTCAAAAAATTTAAAGTGTACACAAGTTAGCATATCATTTCTAACAGTATGCGGTGAATTTGGATCGGTAGAACTTTTTGGTCTTGCATCGCCCCTCATATATGAAGGATAAGCTAATATTTTTTTATCAGACATTTTTATTCCTATGAAAAATAACTAAATATATTTATGACTTTACAATATACACAAGGAAAATATAAATTAATCAATGAATCTAAATATATTGGAGATAAATCTAATATAGTATTTAGATCATCTTGGGAATTAAAAATGATGAATTGGTGTGATAAAAATGCTTCAGTTTTAAAATGGGGTTCTGAAATACATCCAATACCATATTATTCATCAATAGATAACAAAGTACGTAGATATTTTCCAGATTTCTGGCTATTGATTAGAAATACTGAAGGTATAGAACAGAAAATAATAATTGAAGTTAAACCATATAAAGAAACATTACCACCAACATCACCAAAGAAAATCACTAAGAAAAGTCAAGCTAAATATATTAATGAAAGAATAACTTATGAGAGGAATCAAGATAAGTGGAAGGCAGCAAGAGAATTTGCTATAAAACATAATATGCAATTTAAAATAATGACCGAATACGAACTAGGAATAAAAAAACGTGGAAAATCAACTTAAAAAAATTATTAACACATCAAAAGCAAAAGCTAAAAATGCTACTGCTTGGTTTAATAAAATGATTGATAAAACAATCAAGGGTAAGTCTGAATATAAAACAACCACAACACCTGAAATAGGAGTCATTCATAATTTTGTATATGACGCGAAGCACAAAGATAAACTACCAACATGGGATGCTTTTCCAATATCTATTCCTATTGAATTCTATAATGACGGTTGGTTAGGAATAAATTTACATTATCTACCATTGCGGGAAAGAATGCAATTATTAAAGGCATTGGAAAAAGTTAAAAAAACAACAAGAAATAAAAATACTAGATTTAAATTATCATATAAAATTTTACAAGCTGTTGCGAAAACCAAATTATACGAACCAACATTGCATAGATATTTGACAAAACATATCAAAACAAAATATAACGTTATAGAACTAGATGATGATTATTCAAATATTATTCACTTGCCTCCGGCTCAGTGGCAAGGTAAGAAACCTTATTAGGAGTAAGAAATGGCTTACAATAGTGGAGTTGAAAATTTTGTCAACCAAGTAATAAAATCAAATTCAATAGCAAATCCAAATAGATATTGGGTTGAATTTACTTTTCCATTTATGGGTGATGATTTTCAGGTTTCAGATAATACATCAGAAACACTATTTAATGTTGATAATGCGGCTCAGGTTGATAATTCATTCAATAGAAATGGAGAATTATCAATGATGTGTTCTTCAGTAACAATGCCAGGTAGAAGATTAAATACCAGTGAGCATAAACATGAAAATTATCCAATTACAATACCAAATTCACAAGCATATGATCCAGTATCACTTACTTTTACACTATCGGCTAATTTAAAAGAAAGAAAATATTTCGAATATTGGCAAGAAGTTATTGTTAATACTATTGATGGTACAATGAATTTTTATAATGAGTATGTATCTACAATTAGAATATACCAATTAGATAAGAGTAATAAAGTTACTTATGGTGTTGAACTTAGAGAAGCGTATCCAATTGCTCTTAGTGATATAAACTATTCTTATGCTTCTTCCAATGAAATATTATCATGTACCGTTAATATGTCATATAAATATTGGAATAATATAGATTATAAATCTGATTATTTTTTTAGAAAAGTATCAAATTAATTATGGAGTTAAATTATGTTACCTAAAATCGAAACACCGAAACTTGATCTGGAATTACCAGTAACCGGTAAAAAAATTAAATTTCGCCCATTTCTAGTAAAAGAACAAAAAGTTTTATTACAAGCTCTTGAAATGGGTGATGATGAACAATTAAATAATGCTATTGAAGATATTGCTAGATCATGTACATTTGGAGAAATAAACATTGATGAATTACCACTTGCCGATGTTGAATTTTTAATATTAAATTTAAGAGCAAAATCCGTAGGTGAAAGTGTAGAATTATCATTTAAATGTAATGAGTGTGGTGTAAAGAATCCTGTTGATTTACAACTATCAACCGTAACAGTTGTTAAAGAGCAAATGGATGAGAAAATAATGATTAATGATGATGTTGGTGTGCTTATGAAAATAGCAACATATAAAGATATTAAAGAAGCATCAGAAGAAAAGATGGATATTGATAAAGGATATAAATTAATATTAGCATCAATTGATAAAGTTTTTGATAAGAATCAGATTTATAGTAGAAATGATTTTACTGAAGTTGATCTTTATGAATTTTTAGAAAGTTTACCAACAGAAGCATTCAATAAAATAGAAGATTATGTTGGAAATCAACCACAATTAAAGAAGGATATTAATATTAAGTGTATTAGTTGTGGTGCAGAATCAGAAGTTAAATTAGAGGGATTATCGGATTTTTTAGGGTGATCTTTGGAAAGGGTGAACTTATTTCAATGTATAGAAATAATTTCATGATGATATATCATTTTGGATATTCATTAACCGAGATCGAAAATCTGATTCCCTTTGAATTAAATATTTACACAAATATGTTACTAGATCAATTAAGAAAAGAGGAAGAGGCTAGAAAAAATGGCTGACGTAGGCTTAACGACACTTTTAACCGCTGGTATACTTTCAAGAAGTAGACCTAATCCATTACCCATGCAAAGATATGATGAAAATGCGTATAATGCCGATCTTAATACATCTTTTCAAACGTTGTCAAATCAAGAGGTAATGACACAAAAAATTGAGGAAGTATTACAAAAAAGAAGAATTGAAAATATAAGATCCGGTAAAAATGAGGAACAGGGTGTAAATGATTTACAGTCAAAATGGAAAGATGATAAAATTCTGAATTTTTATAATGATGAATTAAAGGATATGCTTGAGGAATCAAGGAGAGGTGAAACAAAAATGGATGTGAATACCCAGTTGAAAAGACTGGAAGAAACATTGAAGCGTCTTAAAGATTCTTCTATGGATGAAGATATGAAAAAATTCATGGTTATTCAGTATTCACATACACAAAAGTTTTTACAAAGTGAGAAAAAACAAAAAAAGGGAATTGGCGGTGTAGCACTTGAATCAGCTAAAAATCAGATTGGTAATTATCTTGATATGCGAGGATTATTTGCCGGATTAGTAAATAATAATCCATTAGCTATGGCGGCATTTAATATTGGTTCGGATGTAACAAAATCAATTATATCTAGAAGAAGAGAAAGAAAAAAACAACAACAGTCGGATGTTTCAAAAGCAAATATAGTTGAACGTGAAAAATATTCAGAAGAATTAAGTCAAAACTTTGATAGAATTAGAGAATCGGAATTGGAGAGTGCTAGAGGCTCATCTAAAGCAACCAATGAATCTAAAGAAACCGATGAATCAACACCAACAATTGAACCACAATCACCCATTGATTTATCCAATGAAGGTATAGCTGAAGAACAGCAAAAGGAAAAACAGAAAGAACAATCAGAAGAACAAGATAGAGCTAATGATACTATATTTAGGGATGGCTTGTTTGATAGATTGGATAATATAAAAGATTGTTTATGTAAAAAAGAAGAAGGTAATAATACCAGTACTAATATTGAAAATGAAGAAGAGTCCGGTTTTTTTAGTAAATTTAAAACACTTTTCAAGTTTGATGGACTTAAAAAAATACTGGGTGGTTTTTTGGCCAGCGCCGGTGGAATTTTTGGTTTAAAAAATATAAAAAATATTATGAGTACACTTAAAGGTGCACCTAGTAAAATACTGGATGTTGGTAAAAATCTAGTTAAAGGAGCCGGCGGTAAAATATTGGATGTTGGTAAAGGTGCTTTTAATGCCGTTAAAGGTGCACCTAGTAAAATACTGGATGTTGGTAAAAATCTAGTTAAAGGAGCCGGCGGTAAAATATTGGATGTTGGCAAAGGTGCTATGAATCTAGCTAAAGGAGCCGGCGGTAAAATATTGGATGTTGGTAAAGGTGCTTTTAATGCCGTTAAAGGAGCCGGCGGTAAAATATTGGATGTTGGCAAAGGTGCTATGAATCTAGCTAAAGGAGCCGGCGGTAAAATACTAGATATTGGTAAAGGATTGGGATCAAAAGCATTGGGTTTTGCAGGACCAGCCGCAGCACTCGCTTCTTCCGCATATGGTGGTTGGCAAATAGGTGAGTACTTAAATGAGACATTCGGTACAGATAAAATGTTATCCGATGCTATGTTGAAAGTATTCAATCCAGAAGCATATGAAAACAAACAGAAACGTTTGGCTGAAAAAACAAAGAAACCAGCCATATCAACAGAGAAACAAAATATCGAACAATCCCAAAAACGTAAAGATATTGTAGAAACAATTAACAATAAAGTTATAGAATCTAAAGTAAACGCGGAAAAAGATAAATCAAAATCGATGGGTGTTGTTAATAATGTTATCAATAATAACACAACAACATCTGGTGGAAATGCACGAACTATACCTTTATCATCCGCTAGAAATCCAGATTCATCTGTACAGAGAATGTCAGAAAGATTTATGGTTTTCGGCAATATATAAAAAACCCCGCCTAGGCGGGGTAAACTAAGACTTATTAATCGTCTGCTAGTTTTGATCGGAAGTATTCCAGACTATCATCGTCGTCGTCATCATCATCATCGGATGAAAAAGGAACACTATTTACCTCTGCTACTGGAGCAGATTCAACAATCTTAGGTTGTGTAGCACCAATAATCTTATTAAGTTTTGATTTAAGTTCATCGTATGATCTAAAATTAGATGGATCAGTAATCTCATGCAATGCATATGATTTAGACCATACAGATTCCATTTCAGAATCATCATCTAAAAGAGGACCTTGAGAATCAAATTCTGATTTATCATATTTAACATATCCATCAGACATACGTGCTTTCAGTTTAAAGTTAGCACCTTCCCAGAAATCAAATGGATTAAATCCAACTTCATCTTCAAATTCAGGTGTCATCGCATCTTTAATTTTATCAAAGATACTAGGACCAAATTTATAAAGAAAAACTTTACCCTCATTTTGTGGATTAGCTGAATCCTTTACAACATAAATGTTAGTAACATAATGTTCTTTACGTTTGCGTTGACGAGCAACTTCTTTATTGGCATCAACACCTGAGTTCCACAATTCCGAATTTGCTTCACAAACAGGGCAATTACTACCAATTGATGTTAGACAGTTATCAAAGAACCAACGACCCTGTTCATTTTTAAATGCGTGTGTATAGTAATGTGCCCATGGTGCGACTTCAGAATCACCTGCTTTTTCTTGGTCTGCTTTCGAAACATCAAGAAAGCGAATAACAGCATAACCATTACCTGCTTTATCGCGCTCAAGTGTCCAATAACGATCATCATCATATGATTGCTGTCCACCAGAATTTGATTGCATTTTATTTTTCAAGGATTCAAGATTGTTTTTACGTTTTTTAAGTGCGCTGAATGACATAGTATTTTCTCCTGTTTAATAGCATTTCGCCTTTTTCTTTAAGTATTGTAGCATTTCGCTTGGTTTATGTCAAATCATATTTTTAAGTAATGATTTGAATTTGGATAAATTAATATCCAAAAATGGTGAATATTTTTTAACCACATATACTCTATCCCATAAAGGATGAATACATTTATTTGTATTTATATAGTCAAAAATATTATCTAAAATGACACAAGTTTCCAGTGAAACTGAGCCATCAATTCTTTTTTTCTCTATAAGTGGTAAATCGCTACCGCCGATAAAAATATCTTTTAGTGTATTATCTTCAAACAATTCACTAACTTCATTTGTGAATGTTCTAGTAATTGATTGCATATTTTTCTGATGCTTTAACCAACATTCATCTATAGATTGATTGCTAAAATCACCAACCCAAGATATATCATAATTATAAGCAAAACCAGTTGCAATAAATTCTTTAAAATCTTTCTCATGTTCTTTTAGAATATTATGTAGTATTCTTTTTCCTGAAAACTTCTCAAAAGAATTCCAATTTACTCTTGTTTTACCTCTATATTTAAAATAATCATAATCGGATTTAAAGTGCAATTTAATTGCTTGAAAATCCTTATAAGCCTCAAATGTATTAATTTTTCACTCCTAGAATAATTTATTTCTATTCAAACTATTATCAATAATATACCTATTTTCAACACCACAAACTTTTATTCTATCGATGATATTCTTATCTAATAGTGGAATAACATCTTCCATAGAAAGTTCGTTTTCTTCGCAAAACGAAACAATAGTTTCAATAATATCTAAATTACTATTTATGGAATTTTCAATTAAATTCATTGAAAAATCTTCAGAATTAACCATTTCAAAATCCTCAATATCATCATCTAATGGTAACATTATACACTAACTCCACTTGTTTGTCAAGTTTTTTTAAATTAAATTATCATAGTAGGTTTTATTTAATTCACCACGTTGATAAAATTCATTTCCATAACCAGTTAAATCCTCAGGAGTACCATCAATAACTCTTCTAACTCTAGTATAAATTTCCATTTTAGTATTTACATCAATTGAATCTACTTGTATTGTTGAATCTCCATTTCCAGAATTAACTTTTAATATATCACCAACTTCATAATTATATCCGGCTTTATTAATCGAAACGGTTAATACCTGATTACCATCTGTAGTATAATCAATAGTTAAACCTGAACCTGTACCTGAAAGATCATATAATGCAAATACGTTTGTTCCATCTGACAAATATCCTGTACCGGATTCAACAATAGAAATACCTGTAACTGCTCCGCTAACCGTATAAGTTCTTATACCATTTGTTTGTAAAGTCCATAAATCATGCTCTCTAGTACCAACGGTTGGTTCTGGTGGAGCATCATCATATTGCCATAATCCATTACTTCCGGGAACATTATTCCAAGCCATTATTTAACTCCCATAATTTTTTTCATTTTATCATATTCAGACCAAAGTTTTTTGGGTACATTTTTTTCAAATGTATTTTTATCATCTTGTTTAATAGCATTTCGTACAGTAGTTGCGGAAGTAATTCTAGGAGTTTCCTTGAATTTAACATCAATTTTCTTATCATCTGGCATTTGTTTATTAAATGATTTTATTTGATTTTCATAACCTTTAATTCTATCATTACCAGCCAAAACTTCGACAATTTCAACACCTTTTTTACGCAATTCATTAATCATATCTGGAATATACCCAGATGAAAATTCAAGCACATCAACATTAGGATTTAATTTTTTAATCAATTCTTTTTGATATTTAAAATCAAATGGATTTCTTTCTTTATCCTGTGAAGATTTAGCACCTTTCACAACGATAACAAAAGGTTTATTTTTTAGCATTTTTATAATAGCATCGTGTCCATTATGAATGGGTTGCATTCTACCCAAAAATAATGATCCTTTGGTGGTACCCTTTTTATTATAATTTTCCGAATCTAATGCTTCATATATATCAATGAACTGTTTAAAAGATTTCATTTAACTTTTCCTTTAATTCTTTCTATGCCTTTAATTGCAGCCTGAACTTCATAATCTTTGGATTTTGGGTTGATTATAATTTCAGCATATTCTATAACAGTTTTAACATAAGAAGTTAATTCACCGACCTTTTTTGCATAGTCTTCCATAGATTCATTAAAATGTTTAAAAGTTTTCATTGAAAATTACCTTTCATCCACTTCCAATATTCTTCTACTGATTTTTCCATATTATTTCCTGTTATTTTTTATTTATAAGCCCATACTATAGCATACTCTTATATATTCACGCACTAATCCACTTCGAACAATATCATCAACTTTAAAATCGATAATATCAAAAGATTTCATATTTGTCAAAATATTTATAAACTTAGCCAAACCGGATTCTTCCTTAAATCTCTCGGAAGTTAAATCGTCTTGGTGTGTATCTCCACATAATATAATTCTACTATTCTCACCAATGCGCGTAATAATAGAATTTAGTTCTTGAAATGATAAATTCTGCGCCTCGTCAATGACAACAATACAATCATCCCAAGTTACACCACGCACAAAAGAAGTGGTTGTAAATTCAACCACTTCTTTATTTTTTAAAATGTCATATGCATCGCCACGACCAAAAATATCCGAAAATATTGTTCTATAAGGTAACTCATAGACTTTAGATTTTTCTGTCATGTTTCCCGGTAAGAAACCCATATCTCTAGTGGGTACTACACTTCTAACAATAATAACTTTTTGTTTATTTTCTACTCTATCTATTACATCTTTTATGCTAAGATATAATGATAAAAATGTCTTTCCTGTTCCAGCGCAACCATGTAATACTAATTGGTTTCCTGTGAAATATGATTCAAATACTTCCTCTTGTGTATCCGTCATGGGTTCTATATTCTGTATTACTAACCCCGAATGTTGTGTTTTTCTCTTTCTTTCTTTTTTTCTTGCCCGCTTTTCAGCATAATATTCAAAATTTGCTATTTCATCCGGAGACAGTTGTTTTGACATAGAGTATCCTCATTTTAGTTTTTATTCACTCCACGCATAATATTTTTTTACTTAGTATATGATTCGGCCATCCAAATATGTTTTGACATTTCATCAATAAAGCCTTCAATGTAATTAACCAAACCTCTGTTTTGTAATTCTGATTCGGCGTATTCTGCGGCCATTGTTGCGATTTCTCTTGTACGTTTCATATCTTGTACAATATCCAACATCATTCCAATTGAATTTAATTCGGAATTAATTGACTCAGTACCAACATCAAACAAATTTGCTTTGTATCCCAATGTTCTGATTTGCTCCGCAATCTTATCTACATTATTATATGCAAACTCATACAGATCACCAAAGAATTCATGGTATTCAGCAAAACTTTGACCCTGCACGTTCCAATGATAGTTCTGGAATTTCATATACAAGTTAAAAACCGAATCTAAAAGTTCCTGACATGGTGATTCAGAATCCATTTGTTCAGTTAACATAAATTGTTTAAAATTTTTCATCTTCTTGATTTAACTCCTCTGTTAGCAGTATCCTGTTGATTTTTGTGACGCATTGCGCGACTCTTTTGACCGGTAGGGTCTTTTCTTTCGGATTCTGAACTTTTAAATGCAGAATGAGCTATGCCCTTTTCTCTGTTCTGCACTTTACGACTATCCATATCGCCGCTTTTATAACGCTTCACAACATCATCTGACGCCTTATCGTTATATCTATCGTAAGTATCTTTGCTTAATTCGTTTATTAGTTCTTTAAAGTTTTTCATTTTTTTCGCCTTGTTGGAAATTGGTTAAATGCTTTGCCATATTTAGAAAAATTAATAATTGCCTGTGTGTGCCATTTCTGCTGTTCACCATCTTCACATACAACAGTTAACATACAATTAGTCCAAATGTTACCTATCATTTTAGCATTTACTACTGGTTTACCTATTTTTTCAATTAGTTTTTGTATAAATGCATCATAGTCCATTTCGGCTGACTTAATTGTATTTTCTATATAATTACGTACACCTTTACCAGAAATCTCTCTAATATCAGGACCATTTATTTGATACCCGCCTGTATTTTTACTAACTGTAATAATTCTATAAAACGCTTTAAGTTGGCTATCACCGTTTTTTGGAACCAATTTATTTAAATCCATATCTTTATCTTCAAGTTGTTTCATCTTACGATCAATAAAAGATATAGTTTTCTTTTTTACAGTATCTAGATATTCTTTTCTATGTCCTTCAAGTTCACTAACAAGTGATGAGGATGAAACCATTTTCTTGGATATAATTTCCTGTTTCTTGACTTTTGCTTCGGCTCTTTTCTGTGTAACCTTAACAACCTTAGGTTTAATATTTTTTAGATTGTCTCGTACAGGTATCCACTTATCAAGTAAAGAATTAGAATCCATTAATACTTTATCAATCATTTTCTTAACATCATTTGTTGCCTTTGACCTAACATTTCTCAGTTGACCAACGGCCTTAGAAAATTTATTAAGTTCCTGAAAACTATCCCAAGGCACACTCCACATAAATTCACGTATATCATCTTGATATACATTATAATCAGAACTAATCGGACTAAATATATTATATGCTTTATCTTTAAATAATTTTGCTTCTCTACCAAATTCTCTTCTGGCAGCATCATTCATCCGCTTAAAATCTGGATTGAGAATTTCATCTTGCGTCAAAGCATCTTTAATCGCATTAATTACTTCTTCGGCATTATTATAACGTCTTTCTTCTTTTAGAAAACTACTAAATGATTTCATAGTCTATACAACATTCCTATTATCTGATTAGCTGGTGCAAATGATCCGGTTAATTTAAGAAAATGTCCATTCCAAAAGAAAGTTATTCCTTCTGTAGGTAATAATTTACCAGAAGCATTTAATCTATCCATTTCAATTTCTAATTTATTTAATAATTCAACATTACCGGATGTTTTTATTTTATCAATAGCGGTTTCTATTTTATTTCTTAATGAATCAACAGTTTTATCTGGATTAATTGACATAAATTCCGACATTGTTTTAAGTCTATCAGCACCTAAAGATAGAAACAATTTTTCAATTGGTAACATTATTTGTTTGTTTATAGATGGCATATTTTTTTCAGTGGAATCTATAAACTTTGAATATTCTGGAAATGATTTTTTAATATTACTAATTGATGGTTGCTTATTATATTTTGCCCATCTATTAATCAGCAAATCATGTAATTCTTTATTAGTAATATTTGCTTTTTTTAATTCTTTTTCCCATGCTTTAATTTTAAGTGTTTCAATATTATCAGAACCTTTCAGAGAATAGTTCTTCATTATTGAAGAAAGTTCTTTTTTATATTTAGATTCCAAACTTTTAAAATCTTCAACCTTTGGTAACTTAACTCTATTTAGTTTTTTAATAGTAAATTCTGATTGTTGGTGAGTACCGCGTTGACGTAGCATACCATCGAAAACTCTAGCGGCTTCCTTGTCTATAGGACCTATTTGCTCTCCAGCCTCATTATGTTCTATTGTTCCATGTAATCTTAATTCACGAACACCATATTCTATAATATTCTCAGCACCATTACCCATTACTTCTATGGACATCCATTTCGATCCATTAGCAAAAATCTTTTCAGATTGTTTATCGGATAATGAATGTATAGCATCTTGAAAATCATCCATTGCCTTTCCGTAGGCATGTTCAAGTTCTCTACCTTTGAATTTTATTCTAATATCTGCTGGTGATAATGCATTTTCACCAAAATTTTTCAGATGAGATTTATTACGAGCGGCAATAATACCCTTATCTTTGCGATAGGATACCATTAAATTTACAGCATCGGTTTTTTCTTCAACATATTCTAACTTACCACTAAGAGCATCGGAAATAAATTGATTCATTTGTGAAAATGTTAAATTTACATCATATACATTAGATAAATGCCCAAACGCACCACCCTCATTAAACTGTTTGAAAGTTATCATTAATCACCTATATTGATTATTATTTCAATATATTTATCATATTAATGGTGATGGT
>Ga0196901_1000018_pt1 | contig 72944 bp, 106 predicted proteins | sample CB_VirMetaG_FD_169099 | JGI IMG/M metagenome (GOLD analysis project Ga0196901, IMG submission 169099) | Freshwater to marine saline gradient viral communities from Chesapeake Bay - CB_1504_1 Viral MetaG (v3) (version 3) | ecosystem: Environmental > Aquatic > Marine > Coastal | place: USA... | reverse complement strand
ATCAGAAGGGAAACTCGTCGATGCAAAGCATCTCTTGCTCCCAATCTTCAAAGGAAGCCAAGTATTCCTCAGCTTCCTCCTTGGTCATGTAATGCCTGTCACATCCTTGGAAGTAAGCCTCCTCGAATGTGTAGTCATGGCCTTCAAAAGGATTGCGTTTGATCTGTACGGAGTAGTACATGTTGAGTTGGGGTAGATGCCACGGGATTGTGGCAATAACTGTGGGAGGGTTTGCACCTCCCAACCCGCTTTAACGGATCAGTTGTTCTCCAGCATCTCGTCCACGTAGGACTTAATGACCTGGAGATGTTCGGCAGTAAGTACTTGGCTGCGGCCATACTCAAGCAGGTCAAGGACCTGGAGCATGACGTTATCGCCAGCTTCCTGCCGGGTTGGTACGCCACACATTTCGAAGATCTGATCTTGCGACATCTCAGTGATGTCAACGCAATCGATGCGACGAACGGTGGCGATGGTGGTGTTGGTCACGGTGTTCTCCAGTAGCTTGGGCTTACACCACTGAAGTGTGGATGCCAAGAACAGCTGGTGACCTACCACCTGAGTTGTCTGCTACGTTTAACGTCCAGCTTGACGAAAGTTTTCCACAGGCTTGTGGAAAAACTGTGGAAAACGGTAGGTCTTTGCCGCAAACCGTTCTAGCCAAACCCCAGCCGCGCGAAGCAAAAATTCCGCGGGCGCGATACGAATTCGTATCAAACGAAGCAGGTGTTGAGGGCTAAGTAAACCCCTGGCTCTCACCAGGGGAAAAGTTAACCGTCAATCGATGCAGGTTGCCTTGACAACGAAGCTAAGATCCTGTGGCTTACGTGTGATAAACACTCGCCATTGGCGGATGTTTATGCAATCGTCGCCACGATAATAGCTGTCCATGTACATCTCGGCCTGAGCTACTTCAAGCTCGTGGATGTACAGGAACTTAAGCAATGTTTCCATCAGTTCCTTCGGCGTAATGCCGGCGGCCCTGAAGAAACCTGGCGCTAACGTCACACGCTTGCCTTCAGCAAGCGAAGCAACTGCACACTCGCAACGATAGTCAAGCTCTTCGGCTGAAATCGTGCTGATAACTGTTGCCATTGAACTAAACTCCTCTGGAAACTGTGGACAATCTGCGTTACACGGATGCGCAGCCCCCGTTATACTTATCTACCCATCACACCCCTTCTTTTTTTCTATACGCAATTCACTACGCGTGGGGTGTTGGAGAAGCCTCAGATAATTTTTTCTCCTTTTTTGACCTCTATAGGGACCTTTTTTGTATCACAGTGTACTAAACCTTAAAAAGTGTCGTGCTATTTAAGGTTTTACCCTAATTTATAGACAAAAATGCCGGGGTTTTATCCCCGGCTATACCTAGATTTACTTTTGTGTTACCTAAAATTAAAAACTGTTCTTTGCTTTTTTTGCGGCAACGGCTGCATCAAAGTATTGTTCCGTATCAGGTCGTTGATTGGCTAGTTCTTTCCTGGCGCCAACCGTAAAACTCTTGACGGTAAGGGGGTCAGCACCCTTTGCCGCTAACTTTTCCGCTTCTTCGGTAATTGCATCTAACGCAACAACGCGTTCTGCACGGTTTTTAGGGTTCATTTCCCAATAATACCCTTGTTTCTCGGGTCATTCAACTTATCTGTTACTACTTTAGCCCATGTGTGTGCGTTTTTATCCCTTAAAATACAAATAACAAGAATACATCAGCAAATAAAACACCCATGGCACTAGCACCCGCCGATTTTTACGCTTATAGCCGTGCAACCGGGGTGCCGGTACCAGAAGATCCGGAGGAAAGGGCAGCTTTAGCCCCAGAAGTACTTGAATTTCGCCGTAATCAGCTCCGTGCACCACAAGAAGAGTCAAATCTCCTCCAGATTTTGGGACTAGGCGCCCTTGGTCTTGCTGGTGCTGGCGCGGGTTACGCAGGTTACCGTGCATTGGCTGGTCGTGGAACAAGGAAAGAGACCCCTATTAATGCAACTCCCGCTGCGCAAGCAAAATACGCCGAAGAAAACGAATCACTTCTACGAGAAATTGCCGTTCCCCCTTCACGGGTTGTCCAAAGCGAACAAATTATTCAAGAAGCGCGTAAAGAACGTCCCCGCGGTGTTGTTAAAGCAGATTTGACTTCTTTCTTGCAAGATTTACGTCAACAAGAAGAGCTTCGCAGTATTGGTCGTCCAGTGACGCCGTATCGTCCAGGCTCTCTTGCAGATCGTACAACTCGCGAAGCCTTGGCACGTCAAGAAGAAAGAAATCCAGAATCTCCTTCTTACGTTTCTAAACTCAATGAACGCCGTCAAATTCGTGCACAACAAGCACAACAACTTGCCAATTCCGTAAAAGATGCACTTCTTTCTGGTGAGCAACAAGAAGATTACGACCTTGGCACAAGTCAAATTCAAACTGCGGGGAGCTCTTCTACCGAAGCTTTGAATAAAGCCATGGAGCGAAAGCAACAAAATTCTGTTGCACCAATCAGTCGTGACTGGAACGAAAAACTATTTGACAACCGCGGCATGCTTCGGCCCGATATCATTTCCATGCACCTTGGAGATGAAAACGTTATTCCACAACCAATTGCACGACAATTAATAAGTAGTGCAATAAAAGACAATCGCGGCAATATTCTTTCTTTTAATGATTCAAATGCAGTGTTTAACGCAACGCGTTATGTAAGAGAAAATCTTTTATCTCAAGATTATCAAGGATCTATAAAAAATTATCTTGCAGGCGAGTTCCCTGGTGACATACAAGCCATCCAATCGCGCGGATTTAGTTGGTCAGCACGTCCTGCTTCTCGTACTGATGTTATTAGCGTACAGAAAGGCGAAGGCGGCGAGCCTGAAATTTCTATTAAAAAACGTGCTTCTTCTCAGTTTGATGTTAGTGATCTCGAGCCTCTTTATCTAGATACAAATGGAAATTTAATACCCAAGTCGGCTATTGGTACCAGCGGCACATCTGACGCCGCAACAGGCACTGGTATTGGCGAGGAGATTGGCCAGGCCGTAGCCTTTGTGCCACGAGAAAAACTCGGGCCTTTTGTTGCATCCCCTGGAGTTACGGGTGAAAAAGAACTGCGCTATAAACAACAGGGTACTGGTTATGCCATTGGAGGCGTAAAAGAATTTGGAGGCAGCCCTGGAGCTGGCTATACGGCAGGCCAAGATTTTTCATTGCCAGTAATGTCGGCTAGCGAGTTAATTGAAAATAAATTTGTAGGTATGTCCAGTAACGGCAATGTGTTTGCAAAAGTCAAACCAATTGCGCTAACAGGAGACAGTCGTTTATCTGTTCGTCTTAACCAAGAGTATGGCAATATTTTTTACGAACATCCAATTACTGGACAAAAATGGAACTCACCAGAAGAAGCTGCTGCGTTTGTAAATAACGTACATAGCCAATTCAATGAAAAACAACTTAGCAAAATGCGGGCGCAAACTGAAACGCCCGAAACTTATCGCGGCGCAATGGAGGTAGCCCTTACAGGCAGAGATACATCTGGCCGTCAACGCAAAACATGGATTGATCCTTATCAAAAACTTTCAGCGACAGACGAAGCAACTTTTGCCTCACAAATTCAAGATTCTCTCCTTCAAAAAGGTTTGATCCAAGAGGCTTATACAGAAGATGGTGCTAAATATTTAAGGCAGACAAGATATTCTGTTCCGGAAATTATTGAGGGACAAGAAACAACAAATTGGGTTTTAGGCCCAGAGCACTCTGGCATGTTTGAAGCAACCCTTGACAAGGGTAAGAAAAATGATTACGAATATTTAACGGCTGTTCAAAATGCATATCAAAACATTACTGGTAATCGACTAGCAGATATTGATCTTGCCCTAGATCTTCGCAAACAAAAAACCGGCCCTTTCCTTGGTGGATCACGTTCTAATCCTTATTTAAATAAAGCACTTACTGTAGCCAATACATTGACACAAATTTCGGAGCCAACACGTCAGCTTGTACGTGCCCCAGGACAAGTAGAGGGCCTTGGTGAGCGCTATGGGCTAGGTGCCACTGTTTCTGAGAAGCCGACGCGTACATTACCAAGTCGGCAAACGTCCGTACCTTTGGTTGGCGCTGAATTTGAGCCAGTGTATGAATGGAATCCAGAAAAAAATGCAATGGAGTATTTAGGCGAAAAAGCTACCTATAAAACCATTACCAAAAAAGTCGATCCAGGTGAACTTGGCGGCAGGCGCCTTGCCGCCGCTTTAGTTGATTATCGCCAACGTTCAGGGCAGCCAATGAAACAATCTGATTTCATGCAGTTTGCTTCATCTATTGCTCAACAAGAGGGTGCTGATATCAACGCAGTTATTCAACAAGCATCTCGCTTCTCCCGTGGTAAAGGACAAGAGCTTGCTACTGGAAAACTAATGACACAAGGGCGGCGTGCATTGGCCGCAATGGACCAACCATCCCCTGCAGAGGAAGTTGCTCAAACTATTGCGGAATACGATTTTGGTGAAAGTATTGGCTCTGACATCGAGAGAGCCATTCAAGGACCGTCACAAATAGATATTGATGCTGAATTAACAGCAAAACAAGCAGCACGCGCGAAAGTAGAGCCCCCTGGCAGCCAAGAAATTTTTTCTGTAGATGATCAGATGCTTTCTAATATGATGGGTAAGTTACGCGCACAAGCAAGTCGTCGCGCTGGTAAACGTAGGAATCGTTAATCATGGCTGAAAAGAAAAAGAAAAAAGACAAGAAGTGGATTCAAGGCATGGAGATGAAGGAAGGTGCCTTCACTGCCAAAGCCAAGCGAAAGGGGATTACTACTGCCCAGCTGCAGGAAAACGTTCTTTCCAATCCTGATGACTATGACGAAAAGACTGTGAAACAAGCACGGTTGCGTAAGACGTTAGTAGGATTGAAAAAACGTAAGGAGAAGAAGTAATGGCAAAGGATCACCGCCTGGCACTAGATCGTTATATTGATTACACAAAAGATCCATTCATCAAGAAACGTCAACTTAACTTTGACGATTCTTTTATGTCAAAGGCTTCCAGTGGCAAAGCACCTTGGATGCCAAGTCGTTTTGATGAGACCGACCTATTACGCCGCATCCAAACTCGTAAACTGCAACTGAACCCAACTCTTAACTTTGTGGGTGATACCCCAGAAGAATATGAGGTGTTCGCCAATATCGGACGTTTTACCCGCAAGGAGGGCTATAACTTTGAAGAAGGTAGGCCAAACACTCGATTGCGTCCTGAGGAGCAACCAGGCTTTTCTCCTGTATGGGTAGAAGCTTATCGCATTAGCCCAACCGTCAACCCAGATAAACGTGCATCTAATCCAATGCCACGTGTTTCCAACCCAGATCCAAAGGGTTATATGATGGCGGCTGCAGAGCAACGTGCATTGAAAGAAGCAGAAGGCGATAAGTCTGTTGCTCAGCTTCTTTCTAATAAGTCAGAAGAAAAAGATACACCTAAAGCAGAAGACAAAAAAAAGACGTTCAAGAAAAATAACGAAGAGCCACAAAAGTCTTAAATCTAGCCACGTATAATAAAGAAAAACGATATCATGGCTCGCGGTAAACTATTTCAAAGCTTATTGAATACAGCTAAGCAGGTTGCCGCACCTTCATTGATGAGTGGTGGCCTTACCACGGCCATGTCTTTATTAACAGGTTCCGATCCAGTTACTGCACTTGCGTACGGTGTCGGAGATACCCTTGCATCTGGTGGATCTGTTGCGGCAGTACGTGCATTGCGCCCTAAGTCATATCAACAAAAACGAATAAAAAATCTGGATACAGGCAAAGTAGAAACGACAACAAAAGGTAGTAGGCTCGAGTTGCCTGCCAATATTGCAGCTTCTATTGGTACCGGATACGGACTTTCTTCCATCCTTGAACCACGACCTGTTCCTACAAACTATTCGCAGGAACAGCAGATTATGGCACAAATGATCGAACGTGCTCAAATTAATGATCTTCCTATCCAAGCCGTAGCACCTGGCACTCAATTTCAGATGGCAGGCATGGAGTTCTTGGATGATGTCCCAAGACAAATGCAACTTGCTGGTAATTGGCAGCAATACTTAACACCACAGGACCAAGCGGTTCTTTCTCAATACGGGATTGCGTAAGCCATGAATTTATTCCAGAAAGCACAGCAAGGTTACCGCACAGCTGAACAGCTGATGACGGAAACCAATGCATATAATCTATCGATTGGTTCTCCTACTTTCAAGAAACGACTTGCAAAAGAAGGCATTACGCTTCGTCAAAGTCCTGCTGAATTTGTAGGCGCATATACCGCACGCATGATCGCGGATATTACTAATGATGGTACACGTACTTTATGGTGGCGCTACAACCATCCTGAAGCAATTAAAAATGTTATTGCTGAGAAAGCAATTGGTAAGCAAGCGGCCAAAGAAATGGGGCCTATCAAGAAAGGTCTTTTACTTACTTCTGTTTTGGGAGCATCACGAGCTCTTACTGGGGTTTATGACATTACAAATATCTCTCAACAATTTAGGCCCAAGGGTTTTGCTCAAACCTATGCGGAAGAAGGCTCTGAAGATCGAAGAGAAAGTTCTCAACCAACCATGGAATTATTTGAGCGCTTTTTCCTTGGGCGCTCTGGTCGCCCACTGAAGTACGAAACAGCTAAGCAAGAAATTCCAGATCTTACACCACAACGTTATGGTAATTTCATGAGGAGTTACTACCAAGACCGTGGTTTACTTGGTGTTGCAAAATTCACACCTGAAAATCTTCAAGGAGTACCAGAAGCACGGCTCCTTGGTTTCCCAGTGACCATTCCTTCTGTTACATCGGCTGTTGGTGGTGTGGCTGCTGTTGGTGTTGCAGCAAGGACTGGTGGACCTAAAGGAAGATTTGCGCGTTCTGCTATTGCTGGTCTTGCTGGTTCTGGTGCTGGCGCATTGGTTGGTAATGTAATGAACCAGGCTATTGCATCTGCTAACCGACCAAAATTACCAACAACAACAGAATATACACAAGGCATGCAGTGATAGAATTTAAGTAAATAAAGACTATTGATAAATGACGCCGGAAGAACTTGCCGCCATGCAGGCGGGATTAGACCCAAGAGCTTATTATCAAGATCCTTATGCAGCCGCACGTGCAGGTTTAATTGACCCGGAATCGCTTCCTTCCCGTGGTGCAACTCCTGTTCTTTCAGGTATTCCCACCCCTCCAGGGCCTGGCATGCGTGAACAAGCAAAGGAAGTAATTGGTAAAGGAAAGCAAAAGCTCAGGGAGGGAAGAGTAGCTGCGCAGGATTTCCTTAAGCGTTACCCTCAGGCAGGTGGTTATGCACGCTTAGGTACAGCCGCTCTCGCAGCTACTCCAGCCCTTGGCACCTCCATAGAAGAGCTTCAGGAAGGTCGTCCTCTTGGCGCTGTTGCAGCACTTGCTCCTGCCGGCTTATCTGCCGCTGGTGCGGCAATGCTTGGCAAGGGTGGTCTACCTGGAACCGTACTTAGCCTGGGTCTTATGGGTCTCGGTGCTATTCTTCCAGGGGCCACAGCTTCTGGTATGGAAGCTTTAAAACGCAAAGCAACAGGTGATCCTACCACTGGCAAAGAAGATTTTGCTAATCAACTTGCCAGAGCGCGTCAGATCGACGATCTTGGCACAACAAGGTTTCGCAATAACATGGGAGTAATCACCAGTAACGCGATAGACCTGCAGAAAGCTATTTCAGATCAATCTTACTCGGATCTTCAACGTAAACTTCCGATTATCAACCAACTCAACAACGCAGCCCTGGTTCGACAGCAAGCTTTACTTAACACACAAAACCAAGGTTATCTGCAGCAAGGCATGTTAGCAACGGCAGGTGCTCTTGCCCAGGGCGCACAAGCCGAGACTGGTGCTACCGTTCGTACTGCGTTGTCGAACAATCCTTATGCCGGCTCTGTGATGCAGGCTCCTCAAATTAGGTTTGGTTGATTGTCATGTCTTCATTTGCACAAGGTCGTCCATTTAACTCTGGTCCTGTATGGGATCGTATGCGTTTTGATTCGGGTCAGACTAGTACCACTATGCCTATTGCAGGTGGGTTTATGTCTGATTTAATCGGGTTTGCTTCTAATCCCGCTCTTAGTAAACTGCCTGAAGACATGCGTGGTTTTGCTCTCATGGGAGGCATGTTAAGCCTTCGTGATGCAGAAGCAGCTCGTCGGTCTGAAGCGATGTTTGACAAAGCTCTTGCTTATCAACGCCAAGCAGCACAAGAAGCAAACGAGATGGGTATTCGTAATACGGTAATTGGTTCGTTCCTTAAGGATGTTCCAGCTGCCATTAGCAATGCCTTTGCACAAAGACAACGTTATACACCTGAGCAGATTGAAATTGCTGCTCGTGGTGCCGGGCAGATGCAACGCCCTTATCAATCCCGTAACTATTACGGCTTTGTCGGTTAAAATAAGAAAAAATAACCATGGCAAGTAGCGCTAGCTCTATAGGTCGATTCTTCCCAGATATTTTTGGCGGAGGAGCAGCCATGTCAGGAGCTGGTACTAGCGCAACTACCTCAGCAGCAACAGGAGCAGGATCAATGGCATTAGGACCTTGGATGGCAGCATCGGCAGGTATTCAAGGCCTTGCCGGAATTGTTGGGGGCGCCATGGGGCAGCAGTCTGCCCGCGAAGCTCAGAACGAAGCTAATAAATGGGGCGTTCGGAACATTGGCTTAGATATGGCCATGCAAGATCGTGATATGGGCAGTCAAATGCAAGCTTTACGTGGGGGATATAGCTTCATGCAAAGTCCTATATTCCAAGCAAAAAATCAGCAAGATTTCAGGCAAAATTTCATGCTGTCCGGGAAGTTTGACCCGTACTTAACGGCCATGGCTTCACGTCTTTCATAAAAACTTGTTGTTTTAGACTGGAACGATAGAGGCAATACACATGTCATTTGGTAAATCTCCTGGCGAAGGCCACCATACAAGCCTTTCAATCTTTGAAGATTACCCTGCAAAGGTATCACGCCTTTCTCGTAAGGAGCGCAAAGGGATTAAAAAAACAGCTAGAGAACTCTTCGAGCAGAGTCCTAGCGATGCTATTAGTTTTTTATCGGGTTATAGAGGGTATACAAACTTTCGTCCGGATGCACTAATTGGTAAATACAGTGCAGCTGATGTTAATTATGAGGCATATAAACCAATTGCTGAGGTTTCTTTCCAGGATCTGTTAAGCCGTCCTATGACAGATGCTGAGTGGGCAGATACGACCCGCTATGCTAAGGCAATGGGGGCTAAAGATCCCAGCTCTTTTCAATCTTTATTGAACACTCGTATACTGTCTGCAAATCCTGGTGCCGTTAGGAGCGAAGCTGATCTTGATTGGGAGCGCACGTATGGCCCTATATCAACACGGCCTGATGGCACGCTAGACAGAGGACGTTTTCAATTTAATCCAGGTAACGTCACGAATCTAGTTAATGCAATGCTTGGCTAAATTAAACTATAAAAAAAGGTTTTAATATGTCCTGGCTAGATACACCTGGATCAGCACCTGGCATTGGCCAAGCTGATATTGATCGAGCCCTTGCTGCAGGTCGCAGCATGCGCGAAATTCAAGCTGAGATCAATAGGGTTCAAGGCGCAGGGGTTGCAGTTGGGCCTAAAGCGCAAGCGTACGCAGCACCAACGACAAGTTACACTCTTCCTGAGTTCGAGGCTGCACAAACAGCCGCTGAACTACAAACGCGTTCTCAGATCTCTAACTACGGCTGGGACGCACAGAAAGCAATGGAAAATGTTCGGCAAGCAGCCGAGACAGAACGTCTTAAGTATGAAATTGATAATCGCATTCCTGTGGTACAAGCAGAAGCCAAAGGCAAAATTGATCTACAAAAAATTGTTAACGCTGGATTGGAAAACGTTACTAGAATTGAACGTGGTGCTGACATGATGCGCAGCATTACCAGTATGTTTAATTTCTAGGTAAAACATACTAAAATAACTTTAGATTTAATCTTTTAAACATGGCTTACAATCTCGCTGCAACTACTAACGTCTCTAGCGGCAAACGCGCTGGCGACCAGAGTAAATTCCGTGCTACTAAAGAACAGCTCATGTCCGAGGGCATGAGTGAAGCAGAAGCCCAAGCATTGGCAGATGAGATCACCACCCGCAAGTACGGCGGTGGTATGTCTGATGCCGAGCTTCAGGATTTTGAGACCCTGATCAGCCGTCTTGAAGGTTCCAAATTGCGTCAGGCTGCACAAGCTAACCGTGCACGTCAACGGGACACCTTTGCTGGAGGCCTTGCCAGCATGATGGGTAACTTCTGATCTATATAAAGCCTGGTTGTAATGAAAGAGACAGATACCGTTTCTGAACTTAATCGTTACCGCCAGGCTGCTGACGTTGCTTACCGCTACGCCAAAAACAAATTAGAACAGGATAAACAATCTTCTTCTGGACAAAAAGAAGAAGATGTTTTTAAGGCAGATAACAAAGAGGAAGTGCGTTAATGGCTGACTTTGAAGCCTATTGGGACGAAAGTAAAAGCCCAGCAAACCCTGATCCTTACGATCTTTTGTTTGATGAGGACAAAGCACGTAAGGCAGCGTCTGCTGTTAAAATCTTCCAGGATGTATCTGTTGGTTCGTCCAAGGAAAAAATGAAGGAAGCAGGTGAGCAAGAACGTGCCTCAATCGGAAAGACCGGTGAAGAACAGCGTAAGTCTGCAGCACAAGCCCAGCAGTTCGGTCAAGAAGACGAAGCTCGAGATTACGCGCAATCCCAAAGAGCATATCGATATTGAGGTATTCGACCAATGGGTCGATAATCTTGACTCACCTACCGAGAATGCGTTCAGAGCTTTTTGCGCCGAAACTTTTTCGGTGATTGAATGCTATTTATATGCACGTTTTCTTGGATATAACGGAGGTATCGCTGGATGTGATTACTGGCTACAAAAGTACTATCCAAAACCTGATCACAGGAAAGTACTTTTGTACGAAATCGATGAGATGCAGGAGGATATCCGTAAACTCCGTGAAGACGTAGATAACGGCATTGTCAAGCGTGATGCAGGAGTTGCGCGTATCGCTGGTATGCAAAAAGAATTACGTGGGACTATTGCACAAGTAGAGCTGTTTACTTCTAATAAAGATCGCAAGGGCCTGTTAATGGCGGGTGCGGATCGCGCTATTCGTGAACTCCTTACTATCTTTAAGGATGATCCTATTGAAATGCCCCTGGAAGAGGCTTCGATGAGTGTATGGTCTCACATGCAACTTGAAGAATAATTAATTTAGACTTGTTTCATGGAAAAACCATCGCCGCAGCCACCAGTTTTTGGTGAAAATATTGCTGGCCGCATGGCTGATGTAGTACGTAAACTACAGAAGAATCGCGAGCAGCATGCTGGTGTGCGTCGTCCAACACCAATTGCCCAAAAGGTTTCTCAAGGGCAAGAAGTGATGAATGCCTTAATGGAAAAGAAAGCCAATGAGCAAGAACAAGATGCCTCCAGAACTACTGGAGCACTTCAAGAAGAAAGAGGCCAAGAACAAGGACGGCAGCGAGATGTCGGACAACGAGAAGAGGAAGGCCGCTTTGGAGAAAGCTCGCAAGTACAAGGAACAGAAGAAGAAAGGCAACAACGAGGGAAAATAAGGTAGTATTCAGTAATACGCTGATTACTGCATAAGATGCCTGCTTATCAACACCTTGCTTACCGACGTAACGCACAGGCTGCTGCACGCAGGCAACAAATTCGAGTTCCACGAAATCTTGAATCCCTGGAGAAAGCACGGGAAGATTTTGGGTTCTTTTGTGAGTATGTAGCAGATAAACCACCAGCCGCTCACCACAAAGAATGGCATAGACAGTTTGTTACCGGCAATGATAGTAATTGTTTGATAAAGATTGCCGGTCCAAATGTTGATCTCTTGGCGCCGAGGGGCTCCGCCAAAAGTACCGTCCTTGGGTTGTTTACGGCATGGGCTATTGGTGTTCACACCATGGCAAAAATGCCGCTACAAATTCTTTATCTTTCCTACACAGTCGATATTGCTCGATCTAAGTCTGCAACGATTAAACGAATCATTGAAAGCAAGCGCTACCAAGAAGTTTTTCCAAAGGTACGGCTACTCAAGAACGTTACCAGCAATGAGTATTGGTCTATTGATCACAGGTTTGCAGGTATTGACACCACTGGTGAAGAACAATTCACACTCTGCGCTGCTGGCCTCAAGGGCTCCGTGACTTCTAAGCGCTCGCACTTGTGCTTGACAGGTGATACACTAGTTACGACCAACGTTGGTCAAGTGCCAATTAAAGCTATTTATGAAGATCCAGACCAATACCAAATTGCTGTTAGAAACTCAGAAACAAATCAAATTGATTGGAGCAACGTGGGGGCAGTTACAAGGCGTTTTACCAAAGGCATTGTTGACATTACAACAGCCTCTGGAAATCGTATTTCAGCAACTCCCGAGCACCCTTTCGTTACGCAAGACGGAAAACAAAAGAGGGCGGGAGATCTTAGTGCAGGGGATGTCCTTGTCAGAGCATCCAACAGGAGACAAGATAAAGAACTGTCTTTCCTGCGGGGGGCCAAAGAAAAAAACACAACGTATCTGCGAGGCTTGTTTTCGTACAACACAGGCTTTTCAGGTAAGGCCAACTTGTCCGCAGTGTGGCCAACAGTTTTGCGTAACCTCAAATCGCTTATCCCAACGTCTTTCAAAAAATCCATTAGTGATTTGTTGCAGCCATCAGTGTACTGGAGCAGCATCACGAAAGCTTCAGGAAAAATCTTGTCCAGTTTGTCAAGCATTATTTCGACCAGTCAGTCACAAAACAACTTGTTGCTCGCGGGAGTGTGCGAATCACCTTCATTCACGGCGAATGAAAAAGACTGGGAACAGCAATTACCAACACGGCTGCAGTTCCAACGATTTTCAGGAAATGAGACCGTTGATTTTGGAAAGGGACAATTTTACTTGCGTTGGATGCAATACAAAGGAGCGGAAGTTGTTATTAAGCAACGGAACGTCCAGGACAAATCTTTGCGTACATCATATCGACCACAAAAAGACAAACAATATCCCGCAAAATTTGATTACATTATGTCGCCAGTGTCATGTGGCGCATCATCAGGTAACGGACAAGGCTGGTCGCCCGAGCCCGTTTCCAGAGTTGAGTTTCTTAGCGAAAGAGAGGAGTTCGTCTATGACCTAGAAGTAGAGCATTTAGACCACAACTTTATCGCTAATGGTTTAAATGTTTTGAATTGCATAATTGATGACGCGATCAAGTCAGCTGCAGATATTTCTAACCCTGACATCCGTAAACAGATGCAGGAGAACTGGAATGCGGTGATTGCACCAACAATGTTTGAGGGTGGACGTGCCATCTGTCTTGGTACGCGCTTCAGACATGACGATATTCACTCCACAACATTCAACCCACAAAACAACTGGATTCAAATTGTGTTGTCCGCCATCTTGAACGACCCTAAAACAGGGGACGAAGTCTCGTATTGGCCTGAGATGTGGTCACTGGATTACCTGAAAGAAAAGAAGAGGCAAGCACCTATTGCCTTCTCGTTCCAGTACATGAATCAGGTGATCAGACAGAATGAACTGTCCTTGGCACCAGAGCTTATTATAAAAGCCGAGATCGCCACTGAGTTCGATACGATTGCTGTGGGAGTCGACCTATCTGCTGGTACAAAAGAAAAGAATGATTACACGGTAATGACGCTTGCCGGTCGAATTGGCGATCAGATTCACGTGATTGATTACCGCCGGTTGCGTGTCATGGGCAACCTTGAAAAGCTGGATGCCCTTAAAGAACTTCTTAATGATTGGTCTATCGTGGGACGTGACGAAAACGGAAATTACTATCCGACCTACTCCACATGCGATATTTATTCAGAAGCTGTGCAATACCAGGCTTCTCTTGAATCAGACTTCAAGCGTGTTTGTTTAAACAATGAAAATCTTTATAACTTAAATTGGCACGCAGTCAAAGGATTCCGCGCCGATAAACTTGCGCGTTTCCGTGGTTGCATGGGTCTTTTTGAAGATCGTAAGATAATTTTCAATCGATTCCGTAACTTCACGGCAATGTTCGAAGAGCTGACGAACTTTGGTATTAGCAGTCACGACGATTGCGTCGATAGCTTGGTTTGGGTCATTAACGGTTTGATGCGCAAAGGAAAACTACAGGTTGATTACTAGCCTTTAGAATTAGAAAAAAGCCAATTCAGGTCGTGGGTCCGGAATATATTGCCATTGCTGTAACAGCTGTTGTATCCGCTGTGACAGGTGGTGGCTGGGTAGCCAACAAAATTATGGCCCAACAAAATGATCGCATTATAAGGGCTTTTGATTACATTGGATCCCAGAAAAGAAGGATTGATGTTTTGGAAGACGACCTGAAACGTTTGCCGCTTGAATACGTGCTCAAGGTTGATTTCTTAAGAGAAATTCAACAGATGCATGAAAACTTTACGCAGATCAACGCTAAGCTTGATAAACTGGTCGAAAAGCTTCTCGACGCGAAATGAGTTACATCTTAGAAGTCCAAGAGGACGAGAACGGATATCAGTACATTGTTTTTCCTGATGAAGTAACCGAAGAGCTTGGCTGGGAAGAAGGCGATGTTTTGAATTGGGATGTACGTGGTACTGGCATCGTTATTTCCAAGGTGAATGACGCAGCTGGTTACGAAGTTATAGAAGAGTAGAATAAGTGGATTGATCGTTAAAAGGAACAGCGTATGCGTATGCGTGGGGCTGACCAGATGCAAGTAGGTCCCAATCAGTTTGTAACTTACCCTATGCAACAGCGTCCTTTTTAAAACCTGCTAGTATTTAAACAACAAGGTAATAGATAATGGCCGACGCTAAAGCCCGTTTACAAGAGATTATTAACGCTTACCTGGATAAGGACAGCGATATTGTTGTCGATACGGGCATTGTTGCGTCGCATATTGCTCAGATGAAACTTTTTGGCATTCGCCAAGGAGTTGAGTTCTTTCCATCTCAAGACAACTTCGGTGCACAACGCAAGGACTTTATCGACCGTGTGCTCAAGTACAACAAAATGGATACACGCCTAGATTCGATCTGGGAGTATTTTTTGTGTGATGGCAAAGGTCTTTTTTACATCCGTCCCACGAAACAAAGCTATAGGCTTTACTACTTTCGTGATCATGAATATCGTGCCTATTACAACGTTGATGGCGAGCTGGATGAGGTTGTAATCATCTATAGCTACAAGGTGCGTAAAGGTAATGGTTTTGGCGATCAAATTAATACAACAAATATTACAGGCAATCAAAGTAGCTATAGTCCTGGAGCCAAACGTTACATTCGCTTGGCAATTAAAGCAAAAGAAATCGAAGAGACGCATTCAGATTCTGAATTAAATTTTGACATGCCAACTTATGCGCTTACGGGTAATACCAAGCAGTTAAAAAATAGCCTTGGTTTTATTCCATGCGTTGAGATCATTAACAATACTCAAGGGTTTTCAAATGAAGGTACTGGTGAGTTTGATGCCCTTGCTAATCACATCTGCACGCATGATGACTTGATGCGCACCATGCGCAAGAACATTACATTCTTTGGTAACCCAACATTATTGTCTTCTCGTCCCAAGACAGACCTGATGGAAGCCGGTGGTGACACCACAATTCAGCGTCCATCAATCGCAGCAAACTCTGGATTCACAAGCCCATCACCGATGAGTAGGTCGATGTTTAAATCTGATCCAGTCAGTCGTGGCATGGACGGTCAGATCCGTGTACCACGTGTCATTGCAAATTTAGAACCAAACGACCGTGTTGGCTACATTGTTCCAGACGCCATCACTGGCGACCAAAATGCTTTTGCACGTCAGTATCGTGAAGAAATTCGCACTGCTCTTGGTGGCGTTGATGAGCTTTCCATCTCTGCTGGTGTTACCGCAACTGAATACAAATCTCTCTTTGGCCGCGTTGCCGCGACATCGAAGAAAAAAGCAAATGCCATTTACACCCACGGCATCTGTCGTTGTCTTGAACTAATTATTTATCAAGAAGAACAATTGTTCAAGACTACACTTGCAATGGCAGCAGGACTTGAGAAGCCCGTAGATCTACCAGATGAGGCTTCACCGGAAGAAGAAGCTGCCTATGAAGACGCGATGAAGCAATACAATGACATGCTCAAACGATTGATGATGGCTTGCGTGGAGACACAACAAATTCCACCCAAGGTTATTGGTCTTATTCCAGATGGTGATGTCACTATTTTGTGGCGTTGGATGGGTCCTGTTTACGAAGATTCAACCCAAGATATTCTCAATAACTCAATCGTGGTACGAAATCTGCAAGAATTAGGTGTTGATAGCATTGAAGCATTGAAATACCTCTTCCCGTCTAAGACGGATGAGGAACGGGCCGAGATGTTATCTGGGTTCCCTTTCAGGATGGTGAACGAATTACAGGGTGCTTACTCTCAGTTCGCCAGGTTAGTGGGGGGCATGATGCAGACTCCCCACCCGCAAGCACCGGATCTTCCGATGGCTGCGGACCCAAGATTGGATCTAACTCCATATCTGTATCGAACTTTAGAAGCTCTACAAAAGGAGATGAGTTATGCAGGACGCTACCGTCCAATCGATCCCACAGACGAGCCAAGCACCAGTGGCGGTGGCTCCAAGCAATTACGTGGTTCCGGCAGCAGCTCCGGCACCCCAAGCTCCAGTGGGCAGTCCAGTCCAATATCAGGTGGGTACCAGCTACCCCCAAGCGGTGCCTCAGGCGGCCCTCAGCTACCAATCAGCCCCTATTCAGTACGCCCCCCAATCCCAACCGGAGGCGGCGAGCAATCCATGGGAATCGGCGTTCAACAAGGTAGTGAACCTGTTGAGCAGTCCAGTTCAATCCCCGTTCCAGGGTCAACCATCACAGACGACGCAGTACGCTCCAGCCAATTACGGCCAGCTGTACAGCAACCCAGCTACGCAACAATTGGCTCCGCAGACCTGGTCACCCAACCAGGCTTACTCGCCCAGCTCTTCCCTAATCTCCTTAGCGGCATCCTCTCCGGGAGTAGCCAACGAGCTGCGGATGGAAGTGCAGAGCGCAATCGCCGATTACCTGCATCTAAACGAGGAAAGTCGAAACGTAATTGACGCGTACGGCTGGAACTCCCCTGCAATACTCAACAACTATGCCCTCCAGCTTGAAAATATGCTGGATAGCGCCGTCGCTTGGGGCCATAAAGCACAAGAAGTTCTCGATCGTTATGCCGAATTTTCGGTTAACGAGCACCAGGAGAACCTTGCGTATAACGAGATTCTGACCAATCCCGATGTTCTCAGTGATTACACGCTGAAGTTCTTCGGTCCAGAAGGTCCGTATCCTGTGTATGAGAATGAGGCTGAACTTGGCACCTTCGGTTATCCCACCACTCCTGTTCAGCGGGTATTAGGTCAGTTCCCTGCTCCTCCTGCTGCCGCTGCTCCTCAGCAGCCTGAAAACTTCTGGGGCAGCTTCAAGCAACAGATGGATGTGGATCCCAGTCAAGCCTGGCGCATCTTGAACCAAGCTCAACCTCAAGTCGTTGCAAACAAACTGTTTGTAATGGAGTAATGCCATGCGTGGCGCTCTTAAATACGGTGTACCTGCTGCGGCTGGCTTAGCTATAGGCGGGTACGCCCTTTCTCAAGGTGAAAATCCGGGTTCGGCTGCACTTGCGGCAGGTCTTGGTGGCCTTGGTGCATATGGCGGTCTCCGTGGTGCGACCGCACTAGCAGGTAAGTATGCCGACGTTCTTCCCAATCTTGTTGAGAAAGGTTTGGAAAGACCTTTAGGCAAAACTAAACGTTCTGCAAGGCAACGTATTGAGCAAGGAATTGTCAACAGTCCTGAATACATGAGTCGCGGTCAAGCTGCTACTTTATATTCACCTCAAACCGTTGGTAATATTGCACGTACAGGTTTATTGGCTTTACCTGCAAATCTTGCCTCTGCTGCTAACCCTGCTTTTGCGGCTGGCTTAGTTCCTGCCTCTGCGGCAGCCGCAGGCGCAGGCGGCCTTGCATTAGGAGCAGGTATTGGCGCCATGGGTGTACCAGGCTTCCAGCAAGGTGGTGCCATTGATCCGGAATCGCCCTATGTCTCCCAAAACCCAAGAGGTCTTGGTATGACAACTATGCAGTACGTGTAACACATAAGTTCACTACCTGCTAAAATTTGTGTTAGATAAGACACACGTGTCTTTATCTTTCACCCGATAAAAACACTGACACTGGAGGATAATCTAAGTGTTTATTGACAATGATTTCCCTAAGATTTTAGGGGCAGAGCTATACCGCCCTCACCCCGCATACATCGCGGAAATGGCCGTGGAACCGGTTGATTGACAGCCGCCTTTTTGAGTAATCAAAAAGTGAACACCCGGTGAATTGCTGGAAACCCTTCACCTTAAGGTTTGGTCCCTACAACGTAACTGGTAACAGTAAGCGTGAATGGTTAAAAAGATCAAGCTCATGGGGCAATCAGCAGCCAAGCTTCTTAGGAATAAGAAGAAGGTTCATCGACTAGGGTATACAATCCAGAACGGATTATGAAACCCATTAGCGCCGGGGCTCCCAATAACGAACATAGTTTTTAAACTTACGTTCGATATAAAGGTTGGAATCTCCGTAAATTGCATGTATTGCATTTGCGTCTCGAATGTAACCAGGAAGATGGAACAAGTTTTTATCGTTTTTGGTTACTTCTGATTTAACAGGAAGAATAACCCCGCTTATTTCTTCTATCCAGCCTTGAAGCTGAAAGGCAAAACATTCAGAGGCAGTGGTTACTTTAAACCTTCGTTCTGTTACTGATCCATCTCCGTCCCAGACGCCCCTGATAAAGTCCTTTTTAAAGTCCTTGAGATCGCAGTTAATTTTTAGAGTATGTGATTTGTTAGGAGTTATACCTAATTTCATCAAATCATTTACTAAAACTTTTCTGCTAAGCACCAAAATCTTTTGGGGATTACCTTTAATTCCTTTAAGCGTTGGAACCTTATCTTTCAAAGCAGGTGCGCCTGCCCCCAAGAAAGATCTAAATTTTTCAAGGATATCTGCATCATCTGCTTTTAATGCAATACGTGCAGCTGTTAAACGAGGACTTATGTTCCCATCCGAAGCAAGCAAGCCTAAAAAGTATGCCTTATCAGGAGAATCAATTGACTGAAAATATCGGTCGTTGTATTCCATAAACGAGTAAATTTTTCCTGTTTTGGTTTTACGTTTTCCGGTTGCCTCGAAGTACGAGGGAATGCCAAACAACTTTCTAGCTTTGTAGAATGTGACCATACAGACTCCTAATTCTTTGGACGCATCTACATCTGACATACGAGAAGCAAAGTTTTCAACTGTTTCTTGAGAAAGTGTCATTTTTGGGAGCAAGATATAGTCAGTGCCCTAGGGATGAGAAACCTAGGGAGCTGCATGGAGAACATGCTAGCACGTGTCGTCCACGACTTCACTCGTCAGCCTGGTCAAACCGTCCAGTTAGACCGCTATAAGTTCTGGGGTACCCCTGGTACTAAGGACAGCCGTGAGCGTATTGCCGATCAAACCATCGGTACCGCTAACAGCCGTAACATCACCAAGGAGAAAGTCCTGGTGGTGCTTAAGGAATATACTGGTCCTGCAGATCCGGGTGATCCGACCCAGCCTTCGACCTTCAAGATTGCGCGCGAGACCCTGATTACCGCCCAGCGTCTTCTGCTGGACACCGGTAACCTGAATATGTTCCACCAGTCGATCGGTAGCCTGACGCTGCTTGACGACTATCGCCGCTGGCGTGATCGCGTGTTCATCGACGAACTTGCCAAAGCAGAAGCTAATGGTGCTGCTTCTACCTCCCAGGGTGGCTACTACTTTGCTGGTGGTAAGACCAAGGATTCCCAAGGTCGTATCTCCTACACCACTGGTGAGTACGGCAACGAAGTGCAGCAGTTCCAGGTGAAGACCGACCTGCTGACCATTGTTAAGGATCTGCGCAAGCGTAACGTTCCGACCTTCACTGATGGTCTGTATCGTTGCATCTGCGATCCTACCTTCATGATGCACCTGCGTCGTGATAGTGACTTCCGTGAGATTGCCCGCTACGCTGGTAATCCTGGTCAAGGCATGTACATGGGTAACCCCATGATGCCTAACAACGCCAGCTTCTACATGGGTCCCCAAGCTGGTCAGGGCTATTTCCTGGCTGGTGAGCCTGTGATGCCGACTGGTGTTCAGTTCGAAGGTGTTAAGTTCTTCGAGTCGACCAACTTCCCGACCAAGAATGTAACCGCATCTTTTGATGATGGTTCCAGCTATGCTTCTAAGGAAGTGGCCCAAGGTTACTTCTTCGGTCCTCAGTCGATTGGTGTTGGTATCGGTGGTCCTAACGCCCAGGTGCTGATCAACAACAACGATGACTTCAGCCGCTTCATCATCCTGATCTGGCAACTGTACGCTGGTTTCGAGATCCTGAACAAGGACTTTGTGACCACTGCTTACAGCTTCGTTCAAGACGACGGCACTGTTTGATAACTGATAAACCTACATAACAGGAAAAAATAAATGTCCTATTTGTCCGCTAAAAAGATCTACCCAGGTAACTGGGCAGAGCCCCTCAACGGTTGGTACCGTAACGTTGACACCAACGATTCTGGTTCCAACAACGCCTCTAACGGCGGCCCCACTTCTGTTCTGGCGATCCCTGGTTATCGCTACTTCCAGCAGCGTGGTTATGTGCCTGTCACCGCTACTTCCGGTGTTGGCGCCGTTGCTTCTGGCAGTGTGATCGTTCCTTCCCCTTATCGGAATGATGATACCCGCCCCGACATCACCGGCATGGTGATCTCTGGTAGCAGCACCACCCCTGCTTATGTGTATCGCGCCACTGCATCCGTTGCTTCCGGCTGGGGTGATGGTCGTGTTGCTTCTGGTGTGTATGCCGCAACTGGCAACGTGATCACCTTTGGTCCTGGTCTGACTTCTACCGGCACCGCTGGTGAAGCCGTGGCACAAGCTAACCTCACCTCCACCACCTCTGGTTCTCAGCCTGGTGAAATCTTCTTCGCTGCTGGTACTGCAGCCTATAGCGCTCAGCCTTTCCTGACCGCTACCGGTGCTGCTGGCGTGGGTGTGGCCAATGTGTACAAGCAGATCACCTCTGCTACCACGTACACCGTCCAAGCTCGTGAGTCGCAGACCGCTACTTCCACCTCGGGTGGTTGGTATATTTCCAGTGGTGATGCCTCTGGTGGTCGTACTGGTTACATCGTGGTTGAGGTGTGCTACCTCCAGCCTGATGAAGCCGCTGGCTACGAAGACATTGATGGCTACCTGCTTGGCCGCACTGTCAGCTGATTAGGTTAAACTAAGACCAGTGTAATTCTGGTCTTATGACAACCACTGCAGCAATGCTTTATCAGCACAAAAAAACAGGCGCAAGAGTCAAGATTGTAAGTGAATGGGATAACGGTGATTGGTTCATGGTCGAAGATCAGGACGGTCGCCTTTATACCGCATACAAGACTGAGCTTACGCCTGATGAAGCCGCCACCAAAACGGTAAAAACGCTTCAGGTAAAAGATAAAGCTGCAAAGGAAGAACCACGTACTTTTCCCCCGGACAACCGTTTAAATATCAATTCAGCTACCCCGCAAATGATCGCTGATCATATCAAGGGTATTGGATTGAAAACAGCCCGAGAGATTAAAGATCTTCAGATGTCCTTATCGGGTGAAAGGTTCAACAATCTCGAACAACTGCGACAGATCCGTAGGGTTGACTGGGACGCCGTGATTGCTGCTGATTTAATCAGGGTTTGATTACACTCTTCTCCTTACCAAGCCCCTGGGAAACCGGGGGTTTTTCAGTCTTACAATAAAAAGAAAAAGATATGGCTATAGGACCTGCACTATATTTAGGACGTGTTGGTTCCACTGGTACCTCCACAGCCCCACATGCGCATTGGGAAGTATTGAAGGATGGAAAGCGTTTTCCTCTTTCCAAGGCACGTACTGATATTGGACAATATCTTCAATTCCGACTCCCTGGCAGTGAAGACTGGCAAGCTTTATACTCAAAGCAAGCTGACGATTTTGTTTTAAATCCAGCAGCAACACTTACGAGTCCTATGGGGATGCGCGTGCATCCAGTCCATGGTGACCGAAGGATGCATGGCGGAGAGGACTATGGTTTACCCGAGGGAACTCAGTTACGTTTCTTGGGGCAAGGTTCTGTTGCTACCCATGCCAATCGTGGTGGCGCAGGCAATGTTTCTAGCTTGCGCACTGGTCCATATGAGTTGCAAACATTTCATCTAAGTGAATTACCAGATTCATCAACAACACGTGGAAAAAGCTTTGGAGAGGGTACAGCAACTGCTTCTGGTGCTGGCATTGACCCCAAGGAGTTCTTGATGGGTTATTTGCTTGGCACTGGTTTTACAGGCAAACAAAAAGAAAACGCAGCTACTTCAATGAAGCGCAATTTAATTGGCCAGCTATTACAACCACCAACTCAGCAAAATCCCCTGGATCTATTAAGGAGCCTACCCAATCCATATCTTGGTTAGTTCAGTACATTTATAATGAGAAACATACGGAAGTAGGTTGTGCAACTCAGCGACTTCGATAAGAGTAGAGTCCGTTATCATTTGGGCTACTTCACGGTTTCTGTGCCGGCGGGTGACTTCGCGCGGCTTGAAGAAGCTATGAACACGGTCCCTGATTCGTACTTTTACGATAAGATCGTTATTCAAATCGGCCGCTGCGACACCGCCGAAAAGAAGACTGAGGTTGCCACTTCACCTTCTACTCGCCTTGAAAGTATTGCTGGTGACGTTGATCGTACGATTCGCTCCAGTAATGCCAAAGAGGCACTCAAGGTTTGGGACGAGATTTATCTCTACGAAACCAACCGTTTAGCCGGTATCCTTTACGTACCAAACTACAAGGATCCGTTCCAGGCCAGATATCGTTACGAACGCTCTGGCGCTGAGTTCATCCAGAGTCTTCCAGGTCCTGCCGATACGGCTGTGGGATCGCGCATTTATCTAAACCTTAATTGGAGGTAGTTATGCCTAGTTTTGCAGGTGCACGGGAACTTCGTGGTTTACTTGGCTTGGGCCGCAATGTTGTGCAGGGCGCCGGTGTTTTTCTGGGGCCACAGCTTTTTATGCAGGGAAGATCTGGTTCGGCCTTAGATAGAGGGGTTCAGAATCTCCCTGGGATTATCCCTGATCCACGGAACGATACTGGGCGCAACCTGGGACGATCTCTTGTAAACGAGCTCCAGTACATGGGGGGACAACTCGGTCGTGGTTCATTGCCTTACTTAGGTAATGAAATGCGTTACGCGGCAGGACAGCTATCGCAAGGTAATGTTCCGTACACAAATGCTTCTTTTGGGGGCACCAAACCATTTGGTGACCAGCGTAATTACGGCCCTGGTTACAAGGAGAAAGAACTTGCCGCTGGTCAAGCAGCTGAAAGCTTTCGGCCAGGTGCTGGCTTCCCTGGTCAGCAAGCAGCCGCAGATCGTGCCTATGAAGCCGAAAAATCACGGGTAGCACAAATTACAGCACAAGATCCTGAACTTCAACGTTACGAAGCTGCACGGAAAATTGCAGCTGCACCTGGCGCTACACCAGAACAAGTTCAGTCTGCAGAAGACATCGGTATGCAAATGTGGGCGAAAGCCAACCCACAACTTGCCGCCAAAGTACGCCCTGGTCAATCTGGGTACGATGCCATCCAAGGGTCGTTAGCTGGCCAGGCTGCCTCTCAGGGTTACGGTTATCAGCTTCCGCAGCAAATGCTGATGACTCCTCCACCAGGTGTTAACGCACCTCAAGGGCTTCCAGGTATCAGTTCCTTTGGTGCAACTTCCACCTACGGCCAACAAGGTCTGCAGATTGATCCAGAGATGGAAAAGAAATTTCAGGCTCTTCTTAACCAAGCACAGAAATAATATCCTTGGCGGCGCATAGCGCGTAAGTCCAACCAACTGGATACGAATCTTTGATTCATGGAGGCCAGTGTTGTTGCTTTAGAACCATGATCCTTTGTCCCAATTTTGTTAAACGCCTAGCAGCTATTATCACTCTGGTTGCAGCAGTACAAGCAATCTTTCCTCCTAGGCTCAAGGCAAATTCAAATTGGGTAGGAGCATAAACCCATGGCAGATCGTTCCTTCTACGAAAAGTTCAGGCAGACTCCCGAAGCACAGGGTTTGCTTCGTATGCTGCGCTTTGCAGAAGGAACAGAACGCGGTGGGCCGGATTCATATCGCGTCATGTTTGGTGGCTCGTTAGCACCAGACTTGAAACGGCATCCAGACAAGGTAATGAAAGGGAGGAGTACCGCAGCGGGTGCTTATCAATTCTTGACCCCAACCTGGCAGCAACAACAAAAGAAGTTAGGACTTGGATCTTTTGGTCCCGTTGAACAAGATATTGCTGCTCTTGATCTTGCTCGTCAACGAACCATGGGCCTTGGTGGCCTTTCTTACTTACAGAAGAAAGGTCTGACACCAGATTTTGTCGCTGCCTTGGCGCCAGAGTGGGCATCATTACCTACAAGGGAAGGTAAAAGCTATTACGGCCAACCAGTCAAGAGTTATTCAGAACTACAAAAAACGTACCAACAGGGTATGCAGCCCTTATCAGGTGATCAAGCTCAAGGTGAGTCGAGGGGACAAGACATGTCTTCCTCTGGTTTGTTCCAGGGTTTTATGTCAGCTGTCCTTGGTGCCCAACAAAAACAACCAACGACAAAAGATCTATTAAAGCAAGAACTTATGTCGCAACTCCTGCAACCACCCACTGCATCTATTAATCCTTTTCAATTGCTTCTTAATAACCCATACGGTTAAAACACGTTAGAATTAACGAATCAGTAAAAGCGCAGTAGAACATTGTCGGCAACTAGCAGCAACAAGCAACCGTTGTTTATTGATCGGCCGTTATTTGATTCGGTACGAGTAACAACTCAGACTGTTGGCAGCTCTACTGCTAACACACTCTTTGTACAGGGCGGCCAGGCTCCATCGATCCTTGTGGATATGGACGCTGCTTTACAAGAAGATAACAACAGTGGCGGTGTTGTAGATTCAATCACCATCACACGTAATGATTTCTACCGTGGCGTTGACTACACCGTTAATACCACAACGTCTGGCGATGTCATTTCTTTGGTAAGCGGCCAGGTTGTGTTTGTGGAAAACACTGGAGTCGTTGGCACAGCACCCGCCAGTGGTTACGGCTACTACACATACACTGGTGGCACTACACTAACGGGCGTTAATACAGCGCTTTTATACTCTGGGGGCACTGCGACCGGCTTCCTGTACAACGGTGTGACTTATGGATATCAACCAGAGGTAACCTTCGTCTTTTATCACACACGTAATACAACCGTACCGATTCCTGCTTCAGGTGATTACCGTGTGCTGTTTGCCAAAACAGTCCCTGCTAACAGCGGTACTGTTGACTGCTCTGACCTGATGCCGCAACTGGCTTCTCCCGTGGCGCAAGCAGGCAATACCAATGGTTTAGGACCCACGGCACCACTGCGCAATAAAGGCATCTACCTGGAGCGTGGAGACCGCATTTACGTCGGCGTGTTCCCGGATGGACCCAATGCTTCTGGTTACGTGCCAGGTGCTCACATCATTGCTCAAGGCGGTTTCTTCTGATTATGGCCAAGAAGAGTGGAAGCTCTTTTGGTAATTTTAATCAATCAGAAGTAGCTGCACCTAATGGCGTAAAGCCTATAAGCACAGAGTTTTCTCGCGGCTCCGTTCCAGATTCTCTTTACACTATTAACAGAGAGTCTGCTTGGTCCCGTTGGAGAAGGGGCTATGAGCTTGCCACTGCCTCTAGCTACAACAATGATTACAGCTATGAATTCAGTTATCAAATACCTAATGCAACAACAAGCGGAAACCCAACGCCTGTAGTATCAGGTGCTTTTGTCGGCTATCCAACAACAAGCAAAGAGCTTGGAATGCACTGGGCAATTTGGCGTTACGCAGGCTCTGTGCGCTGTGATCAACTCACGGATCCAGTAAGCTCTCAAAAACTTTTTATTGAATCAGTCACCGAAGACAGTAACTACTGGTATGTAAAATTAGCGGGAACCTGGAGCGCGACCAACCCACTTCCTCCGCCTTTTTTTATTTCAGTTTCAGGACAGCCAAACGGAACCAAACCAGCTAATACGGAAATTTTTGAAGATCGAATAATTACTGTTGATGGCGAGATTATTGATAAAGACACTATTAATCCGGAAACTCAAAAAAGATATGGCTACGTTCAGGCGGTTGTAGTGGCCATAGATCAAAACACAGGAGTGCTGACTTTTAAGAAGGCAGGTTCAGTGCAGGTCACTCCCGACTCCGTTTTCGTCACCCCTTCTCCTGTTAGTTTTACGCCTGGAAGGTATTTGATCACTGGATCTAGGTACTGTTGTACTTGCCAAGATTTTACGCGCCGGGATTATTCCTTCTTATCGGGAATGACGGCCAGCAATAACAAGCAGTTTCCTCGTACAGGATTGGCAAATATAAAACCAGGTAGGTTTGAGCTAACAAAACGTGATGGGATCCTTGACAATCGGGCAATGACACCTAGGGATCAAAACAGATCCCTTGAGGTTATCTCTCCTGATGGTTTTGGTCTTGACTATGAGGTTACAGATTCAGCCGCAACTGGCTTTAACGTAGCAAGAGACAACCCTGGGGTTTATCGAGAGTTTGGCTCGACGTATACCAGGGGTACGTCTGATATTGCAGTCGCAGGCTCTCGTTCAGAAGGCATGCCAACATACAATGATTACACATCTGTTACACAGACCACGGACAAGGACTCGGTTGAGCAGATTACTATTACGGCTGTCGACGATAGTTGGACGCCTCTGCTGGATGAACTGCGTTACTGCAAACATATCTATGCCTTGAAATTTAGAGACAATGTTTTTCCTCCTGAGCCATCCGATTTTCCGGTTGGCATAGGAAGCATGGCAGCTTGGGAACAGGCCTTGGTTGCAAAATCCGAAAAAGAACAAGAGAGTTTACGTGAGTTTAGACAGACAAAAAATGCGCTCGCAAAGATGGATGTACCTCCTTACAATTGCCAATCGCCAATGATTTTTCCAATGCTTCAACGTCTGTTCAACTTTGCTACAGACCGCATTGAGATTCAAAACTTTACGATGTTTGATAAAAACGGCATCCCCTATAGCCCATAAAAAAGCAGCCCTTGCGCAAGGACTGCTCCCCTCGTCCATAGTGACCGGTTCTCAGGCGGCCACAGGCATCATACCTTGTTTTGTCAGTGCTTTCCGTACTGCTGTTACATTCCATCGATAGCTATCTCTGGAACGCGTCTCAGGGAATGCGGCATAATGGGGGCCAAGCTTTAGCGTACCGTCGTCGCGGTACTTAAAGAGTGTCTTCTTGTCAATGCCCAAGAGTTCTTCGAGTTTTTGGGCAGATACCCAACCGGGGTGTTTGGCCATGAAGCTGGCAGTAGCTACTTATACACAGTACACAAAACAAATCGTATGTCAAGATTTGTCAGCATTTCTTTATCTCTTTGGTTTGTCCAGCAACTGTTTGGAGAATTTAGAATGAGTTAACGGCAATTGAAAAGCATGTTTTGCAGCCAGCACGAGCCCCTTGCCCTGCTAGTTGAATTAACACCAAAACTTGCTAAAAAACGATTCAGAGAAAGCATATACCAAACCTGGGATTATCAATGTGGTTATTGCGGTGAAAAGGCAACAAGCCTTGATCATATTATTCCACGGTTTAAATCTGGCTGCTCTAATCGGCATAACCTCATTCCCGCATGTAAGAGATGCAATGCAAATAAAGGCTCCAGTGAAATGGAAGCCTGGTACTTAAAACAAAGTTTCTTTAGTCAAGAAAACCTAGATAGAATAAAAGCTTGGATGGAGCCCGGCAGTTTTAACGTAATTGAACTCTACAGGGACAAAGAAGCGTCATGATTCGATTTGAAGTGCAGAATGGAAATCTTGTTCCCATCGAGGAACAAGGTAACTCAACACAAAATTATATTGCCAAAGAGATTGCCAATAGGCTTAATGGTGTTTCTACTGGCGTAACAGATTACAAGTCTTTAATGAAAGCCTTGGATGAGCAGTTGTCCAAAGGTAATTATTACTACAAAGATTACGTTGATGACCAAACAATTAAAGAGATTGAAGATTTTTATGTGAAAGCAGCCGGAATCAAACCTTGGGATTCAAGCAAGCAAGGCTCTGATATCACCAAGTTTGACTCAAAATTTTATTCTGGTCTGGTGCCAGATAAAGTACAAAGCTGGAAGGACGCATCAAAAAGTGTTTCTTTCGGCGGCAAAAAAATTCCTGACGTAGATATTACGCGTACGTACACAACATTAGACGATTATCTTCACTCAGACTATACTTTTGTTGGCGCGCCAAGTGGACTACCTGGTACTAAAAGAGAATTTGATACGTACACAGAAACGCTGAGAGCTCCGACAAATCAAGAACAACAAATTTTAAGAGAAACAATTTTAGGTAAAACGGCAGACAAGCCTGAGTCATTGGCCGAGTTGGCCACACAAGATTTTGTTGACAAGCAAGGTGAGCGGGCGTTTGGCGCTTTAACGACTGATGTTTTAAAACAAACACTAGACGAATATAAACGTGCAATTAAACAAGAGCAGATGGCAGACATCCTCCAGGGGATGGGGATGCCTAATGTCACTGACTTTAAGTCCGATATCAAGAATGCAATCCTTGGTGATCTTGGCGGTGGTGGTTTCCTTAGCCTAAGTAAAGACTCCAAATTTGGTAAAGGACTCTCCGAAAGCCTTGACAAGAGTCTTGGTATGGGCTCTTCTGTCTCTTATAACTGGCAGAAGTGGTTTGATGAAACCCTGGCAGAACGATACAAAAACATGAGTGAAATTGCGGATCCGGAAGATGCGCAAAAAACATATGCACTTGAACAAAAATTTGTTAATGATTTTGTCAATGATTACTTGAAGCCTCGCTTTGACACATCTAAGTCAATTACTGAATTCATCAGTTATATGGATGTAAAAGAAGATGAGCAAAACGTTCTTCAGACACAGTTGGTTTCTAGTGCTTTAAAAGACTTTGCCAATAAACAAGCACAGACGTATATCGATGGCTTACGTACAGCATCCACAACGAAAGAGTTTGATCCTAAATTTTATTGGAACCCCGAACTAATTTCTGGTACAGATGTAACTTCCAAGCAAAGCCTTTACCAACAACAGAAGGAAAATGTGCAATCAGCTTGGGATGCACGCGAATCAGACCAAGCAGTAACCGATGGTAAAACATGGAACCAATTAGCATATGAATATGGAGTTGATTTAAACAATAAGGATGATTTTGCTCGGCTGCACTATCAAGTTCTTGGGAAAAACAAAGGATATGACCCTGTTGCAGACACCTATACACGACAAGACTTAGCTGATTTTATTCAGAATGATCTAGCCAAAGCATTGGAAAGTGAGAAGGCGTCCTTTGGCAACCCAATTTTTGCTGAGTTTGTATCTGCTGAATCCAAGGCAGCAGAGCTTGTTGACAAGATGAATGTTGCTGGTTTATCTCCTGAGCTTCAAGATAGACTTAAAGGACTTGGCATGAGTACCAAGGATAATCCAGTTGATCAGATCAAAGAAGCCTTGACTCAAATTTTGAGCACTGATCCGGCGGCTGAGATGCGAGAACGTATCCGTCAGCTCAATGAACAACGCATTAAACCAACACAGAAAGAACTTGGGTACGGATATATCCAGCGTGATACAGACGAGGAAATTACACCGCCCGCTGGCGGAAGCGCACTGTTTAACGTCTTTAAGAAAGCTGGTTATGGCGGAACGGAATCAGAATTCTATACAGAGTTTTTTCCTGATGCAACAGAAGAAGATAAGAGTTTAAGTGCAGCTGATGTTGGAAAAGCTTCCACAAAAGAAGGTGCTATGAGCCTCTTGGGCTTTAGTATGCCAGATATGTCAGATCCTTTTGCAGCCATTGGGTCACTGGGTTCAATGCTTGATACAGACGACACAAGCAAAGCAGAGACTTATACACCCAAGCGTTCTACTTACTTTAAGTATTTTGAAGATGAAGAAGATGAAGGTGCGCCTTCCTATTTTAATATGGGTACAGGAAGTAGCTTTGGATCGTTGCTTGGCTCTATCTGATGTCTGATAAACGCAAGAAAGCAGCTAAGGCTGCCAAAATACATAAAGATTCGATGGAGTGTAACAAACCCCGCAAGACACCTGGCCATCCGACCAAAAGCCACGTCGTCAAGGCTTGCGAGGGAGGTGAAGAAAAGATCATTCGCTTTGGCCAACAAGGCGTGAAGGGCGCTGGCAAAAACCCAACATCAGCCAAGGATAAAGCACGGAAGAAATCCTACTACGCTCGGCATAACGCACAAGATCCAAATCCCGATAAGATGTCAGCTCGATACTGGAGCCATCGCGTAAAGTGGTAAAATTATGAAATTAGCAGGCAAGTATGCAACTGGCTATACACCAAATGTATTTCCAGATCAAAATACAATGCAGCGTTTGGCCACAGAGGTTTCTGATCCTGGGCTTAGAAGTGCACTCTTAGATTTTCAATACCCTTTTTCAACCGCAGATGTTGCGTCGTCAAACTACTCTCCTGAAGTAAAGGCGGCAATTATGCAGGCTGCACGAACGGGTTCTATCGACTAAGATAACCTTGTCTTACTCCACTGGCAATGGCAAAACCAAAGTCCACCGCACTCCAAATTGAGTCCAAGCCTAAGAAGACAAATCAAGGAGACGGCAAACACTCACGTCCTAACCACGGACGTAAGTTAAGTCGTGGTCAAGGCAAATAAAAAGTATGTATGATTGGGAGTAATAATAGTTACTCCTATGTCGGATCTTTCGCACGCAATTAACCTCATTCGTAAATACGAAGGGTTTAGCGAAAAGGCATATCCAGATCCGTGCTCAGGTGGAGAACCATACACCATCGGGTTTGGAACTCAGTTTTATCCCGATGGTTCTCCCGTCAGACAAGGCCAGTATTGCAGCCAAGAAAAAGCACTGGAATACTTATTTCATGAAGTCAATATCATCGAAGCGCAACTGTTAAAACTCAACCTCGGCCTTGATGACCACATGCGTCAAGCCTTGGTATCCTTTATTCATTCCATCGGGTGGGAACCCTTTCTTTACAGTCGTATTATCGACTGCTTAGAAGTGGAAAACTTCTCGGGTGCCACTGATGAAATTGGCAGGTGGATCTTTAACGAAGATCACAAAGTCATTGGTGGCCTTCTGGACCGCCGCAGGGAAGAAATGAACCTGTTCCTCCAAGAAGTGGATGCCAACCCCTGGGCCTCGACAGAAATCCTTCTCACTGCATTCCGCAACTACACCGCTGCTCCCCACGAGGTACGTGCTATCCGTACCCTGGAAGAACGCGTTAGTCCTTACATACTTTCAGAATTTGCCAATAACTTCAGGATTGACGACGATCCCTTCCCAGATTTTGAGCTGGATGACGTCGATAGTGAATTTGAACGCTACGATTAGAATAGCTGCAACGAGCAAATGCAAAGTGGAATGGAGCGTTCTGTAGAGCCACAGGAATTTGAACTGCCTCTTGAACTGCAATTCGCAATGCGTAAAGCAGAGCTGCAGTCAGAGGAAATGACCTGGGAACAACTCCGTTTTGCTTTGCTTAATCTGTTCCATCAACGCATGATGGAATGGGAGGCAATCAAAGCAATCATGGCGTCCGAAAACATTGAAGTGGATTGGGACTATCCAACGGATTTGGAACTGGCCGAACTCGCCGCCGCCTGTGGTTATGACGACGACGGGGACGATGACGATGACCTTCAGCCGTTCTGAAGCGTTTCATCCAGTTGAATAAGACGATCCAGGTACCACCTTGCCTTCTTCAGTGATTCTGTCCCGCCTTTATGGCGCTCACGCCACCCGTACTTGGCGACATTACCCTTTAGATAGCCTCGGTACTCTTCTACGGTCAGCTGCGCTTCGATGGCTTCGATGCATTCAATTCCGCCGTCAGTGTAATGAGACGGATGATTGACGACATCTTCCTGGATCACCGGAGGCTCTTCTTTGGTGGCCCAGGGAACAGGGCATACGCCACCAGGGCACTCCATTGCGTCAACAACAGTACTTACCGGCTCAAGCCCCTCCGCTTTGCTGAAAGCATCAGTTCTTCCTCGTCCGGTTCCTCCAGCTCCAGGACCAGTGCTTTCGGTTTCGGAGAGGCTCCCATTGCTAAGCCCTCCTCCATCGATGGGATTAAACCAGTCGTTCCGGGCCGTGCCCCCTCGAGATTCAATGGATTCCTTTCTAGTCCCTGCTCGCATGCGACTAAACCACGATTGTACATGTCATACAATGGTACGTCATTTTCCTCATTGGCGAGAGGTTGACCGAAATCTTCTTCACTAAGACAACGGCACTTTAATTCATCCTGCACGAACGAATCTAAAAATCCGGCAGCGGAATGCATCACGGGTTTAATCGATTTACTGTTCCTATAATTCTATTATGGCTAACAGATTTAGACCTACTTACGATCCAGGTGTTGACTCTGGTACCTCTGGAGCTGAGGTATCAGATCTCAACCCGGAACAGGCGTACGACACAGACATGCGTCGTCTGTCAGAAGACTCCCGTGGAGCGGCCGAATCTGTAAACAGGGATCAAAATCGTGTTGCCAAATTTATGCGTGCAGCTAGATCCGCTGGCGAATACAAAAAACGCAACTTAGTCCGTGAACCGACCAGTGCTACGTCTGGTGATTCAGGTGGGCGTGCGGGATCTGTTGGTTACGCTCGCAAACCCACCTTACAGGCCGGCAAACCGTTTGGTTAAACCTGGGAGAATACCACGTTGTTTGGTTGGTCTTGGTATTTACCCTTTCGATCTTGGTACGTGGTATGGCAAGGGTTACCACGATAGAACAGTAGTTGCGTAATCCCCTCATTCGCATAGATACGATTGAAGAGCGCAGTGCAATTGCTAATCTCTAGCGTTAGGTAGCCTTCCCAGCCACTTTCAGCAGGCGTGATGTTCACAAGGATGCCAGAACGCGCATAAGTAGATTTGCCTACGGCGACGACAGTGACATCCCGAGGGAGCTTTAGACGCTCTTGCGCAACACCGAGACAATAGCCGTACGGAGGAAGCAGGAAGTACTGACCACGTTCGTCCTCCAAGAGATCAGCGGGCTTGAGAATGGCAGGATCAAAGTCTTTTGGATCACAATCCCCAGCTTGCACCTTACCAAAAATTAAGCATTGCTTGGGAGACAGCCGGATATCATAACCGTATGAGCTAAGGCCATAACTAAGAAGTTTGCGATCATTTTCTTTGTTGACCAGGTGATCAACAAAAGGTGAAATCATCTCTTCTTCTTCCGCAAGTTGCTTGATCTCCCAATCGGCCAGGACGCTCATAAATCCTCTTAATCGTCCTTTAGTATACCGAGATTACAAGAGAAGATGCCCACGTTCTTCATAGATTTTTTGAAAATGCTCCACAGCATCTCCAGCAGAATCCTGGGGTGGAAAGTAGACAACAAAAGAAGTGCACGTTTGTTTTTTCTTAATCTCACCGCCCTCGTGACTTAACAGTGTGGGGACAGTTTTAAGAATGCACATTGGGAACTTAAAGATCTTAGGCTCATAACGAATCATGTCAGGACAGTTGCTGAAATACAGCCCCTGCTTAATTTCATTTGCTAGCCACGCATGGTACATCCGTCTAAACCATACGGCATGAGACGATGTCAAACTTGGTGACGATGCCCTTGTCATCTTCCACCGTTGGCTCTCTTTATCCCAGTAGTACGCACCCGATGGTGGGAACAAGTAGCAGCTTCCGTACCACTGTTGGCAATTCAACCCATCATCCTGTGGGCTGTAAAACTCATTCGCTTGGACGTACTCATTAGCAACCTTTGAGCTAGCCACATCAAGATCGATGCCACCCAATAGCTCATTAGCTGCTAGCACAAGGTCTTGATTAGTGATATACTCCCTGCCTTCAATACGAGATGAATTGCCACGAATGACGCGATTATCTACTTTGTTTTCAAGGTCTTCCGTCATGCCGCCTCCTTGTTGTAATCAATTTCTATGAAACGGATTCCATCATCATCGTTGATGATGTAACCTGCCTTTTCCGTTGGATCAATTTTTTGTGCAGCCTGGAGAATACGACGGAATGTTTCCGCTAAATCTCCGTCATTATTACGTTCACAATCTTCTTGTGCAGTATGGATTTCTTTTAGTGTCCAAAAGAACATTGACCTCTCTTTGTTTTTGGGCTGGAACACCATGACACCTGGGCCTTCAACCTCCCACATCTTGCAGTACTGCTCACCCATGTCACCAAGAATTAACTTTATGGTGGCATCAAGCATCTTTGCTTTCGTTTCGTCCATCTCTGGACCAATCACAGAAGCAATCAGTTTTTCACGTCGATTCATTCTTAAGCAATCCTTGGCGGTGTAAAGATTCCAGCAGCTTTGGCGTTGGTTTGTACATGACTACCAACTTGCCAAGTACGCCGCGTTTCTTGATGAGTTTGCCATCTTCATCTCGTACTTTATCAAATTCTCCAGACCGAATTAGATATTCGGCTACACATCGCAACCGCCGCTTAAGAGGCAACTCTGCTGATGGAAACTTGCCACAGATCGTATCTGGTTCCAGGTTACGGAAAGCAAGACGTAATCTATTGGCCAGCGTCATGCCAGAGTTGGTGTCTTCTTCTTCATAGTTTTTTAAATTTTCTAGATAGCGGCGCAGGCACCCGTCATCGAAAGAACCACTTGGCGGTAAGAAGTCAAACACCTGGTTCGCCAATGATTCTGGCAACAGCTCATCATAGTTCTCAATCGTTACTGAACTAATATCAATTCCCTGGAAGCGATGAGCCATTATTCCAAAATTTCCTTTTGCGTCTTATATAAGTCATAGCGGCTGCGGATATTTTTGATTTCAATGTCCGTATTGCGTGCAAAGGAATGGATTAGTCGCGTCCAGGGGATGCGGATAACAGCCTTGCGGTTGACATCTGGAGAGACGTTGACATAGTGAATACCTTCTACCCAGCCTTTTTCAGGATCTTTCCTGCCAATTGCCATCCAATTGCGGATGGTTTGATCTGAGACACCTAAACGCCTTCCGCATTCTTCTGTTGAGATGTACTCATCAGCAAGAGACTCAGGGTTCGTCAGGTCTGTATCACCATTTTTGTAGCGGCTGTGCCACATAGAGCTAAGGATATTCTTGATTCCTCTTAGCTCATACGCAATGTCTTCAAGACTTTTACGTAATCCGTACTGCATAACGTCACACCGTTTGTTTAGATGCTAATCTGTAAGCAAAACTTTTGTGACCATGGAAGAACAAATCCCGCCGAGCCAGGCTCCTGTAGCTCAGCAGCCGCCCCAGCAGATTTCCTTAGAAGGTCAGATCACACCCGAGCAGTTGGCTGAGTTGAAAGCACGTGCCAGGCAAGTAGCAATCCAACAAGCCGTTGCGCAACAACAGCAAATCCCTCAGCCGCAACCACAAGTTATTTATGTGCGACGTAATTTGACCGTTGCCGAAGTGTTGCTTGTACTACTGCTTTCCTGCGGAATTGTTACAGGAGTTCAATGGTCTTGGAACATGGTAACAAATTTCTTGCCGCGTGTCGAGATTAGGATGCGCTAAGGAAAGCTAGAATAACAACAAGGTAGAAATAAAGGGTTAGGGTCATCGCTAACAGACGTATTTCAGAATTCCCTGCCATTAACGGCACGGATATTGATGAACAGGATCTACTGACGCTGGTCCACGTTTTTGAGGTGGACCCTACCCTGCGCAACAAAAAAATTAGCTTTACGCAGTTTAGGGCATATTTAGATCAGTATTACGCCAACATTACAGGCGAAACGATTACAGGCAACGTAACAATTGCAGGTAATCTCACAGTTACAGGCACCAGTAACTTTACAAGCATCACTGGAACTAGCCTGGCAACCTTTAGTGGTGTTGTTGTACAAAATAATTTAACAACCAGTGGTACCGTCAGTGGTGCAGTAATTACCGGAAATACCGCACAATTTACAAACCTTACCGCTGTCAGTGGTACATTCACGGATCGAATCTCTGGCGCCACCGTTACTGGTGATACGTTCCAGGGGGGAGCCATCTCTGGCGTATCTGGTGTATTTACCAGTTACTTAAGTGGTGCAACTGTTACCGGAAATACTGGTCTGTTTACAGATGTGACCGGGAGCATTTTGCACATCACCACACCATCTGGCGCAACCCCCGCTATTGTTTGCTCTGGTGTTGTTTCCGGTAGTACAGCGGGTTTTGTAATTCAAGGACCGCTTGTAATCTTGCCTTAATCACTCCGGCTAAAATAAAAAAAAGTAACAAAAAACATGGCTTACGGCATTGTCAAGGTCGATCAAATTACCTTTACTAACGGTGGTGCTGATCAAACCATTAGTGTTTCTGGTATTGTTCAATCAATTTCTGGAAATATTACTGCCACTGGTACGATTCAAGGCGCCGCAATTATTGGCACGAGTACGGTCTCTGGTGCAACCGTGACAGGTAATGCAGGTGTCTTCACAACTGTCACTGGCGGTTCTGCGGGGTTCACGACAGTAACCGGAACAACTGTCACTGGTACCACCGCAAACTTTGCAACTCTTTCCGGCACAACAATTACCGGATCGGTTGGTAATTTTGGTTCTGGCTCTGCAGCCGCGCCATCTGTTTCTGTTGGCACCACAGATAACGGCATTTATTCACCCGGCACAGACCAAGTAGCGATCTCGACTAATGGCGTTGGGCGTCTCTCAATCGACGCCAATGGCAATGTGGCTGTAGACACGAATACGCTCTACGTTGATGCTGACAATAACAGAGTAGGGGTCGGCACTACGAGCCCTGATTATCTTCTTGATTGCCAAAAAACTGGCTCACAACAGATTAGGAGTCGAACGAATGACACAGGCTCGGGAGCGAGTACTGGCGGATTTCTTGGAGAATACCTTGGAGGAGGTGGTGGGACAAATACGCAAATCAACATAGCTGCTGGTAATAATTATGGCTTTTTATCCACACTTACCAATGCCCCGCTGTTTATTGGGACAAATAGTACGGAGAAAGTAAGAATTGACACGTCTGGGCGAGTATTGATAGGCACAGGTAGCAATAGTGGCGGCGCATTGCTTCAAGTGAATGACAATCGTATTAGGATCGCAACTGCAAAAACTCCTGCATCCGCGACAGACACTGGAACCACTGGCGAGATCTGCTGGGACGCCAATTACGTCTACGTTTGCACCGCTACCAACACTTGGAAGCGCTCTGCGCTGTCTACTTGGTAACCAAGGAAGGTTCCTTCTCTAGTCACCTTAAGAAAAAAGCCCCTGCTTTAGGGGCTTTCTTTTATTTGATTAGTGATTGAAGGGCTGACATTAACCAATTTTTTTGATAGCTTTTTACTTTTCGTGGCGCACCATCTACGTATTGAATACGTGTTGGAGGCTCTTGTTTAAATTCTTCACGATATTTACTGGCAACCAATTTACCAACGTGTGAAGATTCTTTGCGTGGTAACCGTTTTTGAAACAGCTCCAGGTATGCATCGCTGATTGTAATTTCTTCATCCCCTGGCGGCAAAAGAAAATCAGAATTAACGCGCATTGCGTTATTCCTTGCTAAATCAGCAAACAAGATGCGATCGCGATCATCAAAAGACTCAAGTTCTTTTAAGAAGCCAACCGACTCTTTGAGAAGGTTTAATACATCTGTACCAGAGATTACTGGTTGCGATACAGGCGCTTTAGGTTGTGTGCTTTCGGATTGCTCAAGGAACCATCCGTCCATCCACACGGCAAACGGTGCGCTGATCCAGCGGGCAAGGTCAATCGCTACTTGTGGATGGATAAAAGTGCCACCGTTACGGCCTTCGATTGACTGGTACAAAGAAACTACCGGAATCCCCGTTAGTTCAGAAAGCGCATCCAAATAACGCTGGCACCGCTCTGACTCTCGATAATCAGACCACCGTTTGCCATTGGCTTTGCACATTGCAGTCGCATTGACGTACCCATCCCTGGTACGACGACTGATGGGCGTGTCATTCCATGTGCGGACGACAAGAGTGTCCGAAGGTGTTAAGCTATCCATAAGGTGTTTTAAGAGGAGCGGGGTGCAACCGCTCCTTTTTATTGTACGTGCTTGCGAGACCGTTTGGACGAAAAAACTGCTACACTACTGGGTTTAGGAAAAACTTACTTGATAGAATGAGAAAAAACATTTTGTTATGGCTACCGCTACTTGGTCTATTGCAAACCTGGAACGTAAACTTCCCGATGGTGATACACCGCCTGATGGACAGGTTTACACTGCGCATTGGACTGTAAACCTTGAAGATCAAGGGGAATCTGCCGGTGCTTACGGCTCTGTAGGGTTCGGTGATCCAGACCCTGGTAACTACACACCTTTCGATCAGCTTACCCAAGACCAGGTTATTGGCTGGGTAAAAGCTGCCCTTGGCGATGAGCAAGTTGCATCTATTGAAGCAGCACTTGCAAAGCAAATCCAGCAAGAATTAAACCCAACTTCCGCAGCTGGAGTTCCTTGGTGAATTTTGCTATACTTTGTGAAAACAATTGTTTGATATGGTCTGTACTAAAGCCAGCTTGTTTCTGCTATCAATTCCTTTGGTTCTGCACGTACCACTGGTGACGGTAACCTGATTGCTTTTTTTGCTAGCCTTATCGGTCAACTGATCGATACTCTTGAGTTTGCGCCAGAGGAAGAGGCCGTGGAAGAAACTAAAGTGAAAGAAGCCGTACCTGCTTGATTTGTTGACCTGATCTAGAGTATTTATATTGCTCTAGGTCGATATGTCAATCAAACTCACAGACGCCGCAAGGTTTTTTAATGAAGAACAGCATCAAATTGATGCGTTGGAATGGCTTCAGGACCAGCTCACTGCTGATGTCTTAGAGCTTTTTGCTGAGAAATATCGAAACAAACCAAAGCCTACTCCAATTGTAGATAACACTTGGGACGGTGTTCTTGCTGCAGCTAAAACAGCTGGAGCTAAATGGCCTGAATGTGTTGCTGCACAGTGGGCGCTGGAATCAGGCTGGGGTCAACACACATCTGGTAAAAACAATTACTTTGGACTTAAGGGATCTGGCTCTACAGTCAGCACCCAAGAATTCATCAACGGTCAATGGGTCACAATCAAGGCTGGATTCCTTGATTTTCCTGATTTACAAACCTGTGTTTGTTACCTTGTTGATCGCTGGTATAAAGACTTTGGTCGTTTCCAAGGTGTTAATCGGGCAGAAAGTAGGAACGAATGCGCTCGACTTTTGGTCAAGGAGTCCTACGCCACAGATCCTGACTATGCGACAAAATTAATTCAGATCATGGATCGTCAGCTCCAAAATATTGGAGAGAAAGAAGATTCCAACCCACACAACAATAACTTCAACCCCTGGAGTCCATTCACATACAAAATCACACCTAATATCACCTACGGTGAGATTTGTTTAAATCAAGAAGGTCGTCGATTTACTAAACAGTATCAATGCGATACAGCAAAAGAATTATGCTTATTTTTGGAAAAAGTCCGTAAACAATTTGAGAACAAGCCGTTAATTATCACTAGCGGTTCACGTCCAGAACCCATCAATTCCGGAGTCGGTGGCGCTAAAAACAGTGAACATACTTACAACACACCATCTAAAGGTGCGATTGATTTTTATATTCAAGGGGCAGACATCTATGCCGTGCAGGATTGGTGTGATAAACAATGGAAATTTAGCCTAGGATACGGTGCGCCCAAGGGATTCGTGCATGTCGGAATGCGAGAAGGGAAGCCGTTCCTGCGTTGGGACTACTGAAGTGAAAAAATACAAGGAGCCGCAGATTCGCGTTAACATCTGCTGGCAAATTGGCAACGATAAAAAATGCGTGACTTTACCTAAAGAGCACGCATATGAAACTAAAGATTGGGTTGAAGAACAGGGCGGCTGCGTGTTCTGGTTTCAAGCTTTAGATAACTAATCAGCGCTCCTTGGCACGACCCACAACTAATGCAAGGGTTTCAATGAGCTTGTACAGCTTGCCGACCAGCTTGTCATCATGGGGCGTGGGCGTGATTGAAACAATGATTGAGGCTACGGCGTGAATGGCAAGTGCTAATTCGATGTACTTGTTAAAGTCCATGGTTATCTCCTATTTCTTTTATTGTACGTTCACTACACATCGTAGATTAAACACTCAGGTGCTGACGGATTATTTGTGCAGTACAAAAGCCATGCAGCAGAAGGGCTTAAGTAAAAACGCTTGGGTTTTTGCTTCTTGAAAAGATTTTTAAGAATGTTGATCATGGCCTGTTGACTAACGGAACGAAGATATCGGGGAAACGGTCGGTTTCTTGATGTTCTCTACTCCATGCATTCTGCCATTCGGATAAAGAATGATCATGGATTGTGTCGTAATACGCATCGTCACCTACTTCAAGAATAATCTTAAAATTATCATACGTGGAAGCAGGGATTCTTTCTCCAATGTACCAAGTGATGCCGTCATTAATGGTAACGGTCACACCAGATCCAATCTCACAGCTTGTTTCTGAAAAAGCATTGGCGCTGATGACGACATCAACAAGAATTGGACCAACGATCTCTGCCGCATCAACTTCAGTTTCCTGTAAACAGACAGAACCATTGGTATCTTCTAGCTCGAAAAAAGCCTCGTTTACTGGAAACTCGATGACAACACCTAGGTTGTACTCTAGGGTCTCGTTGCGAGTCGATGAAACACAGATGAGATAACTTCCTGCCGCCAGGGGATAATACCTATCATCACCACGATCAAGACGTAAACGTTCGTAGGTATTGTATAGATCAGATTGTGTATTCATTACCGTATCTAAATACGGAATGTACACGTCTCCATTGGAATCGATATGGATAGAATCTGCATCAAATACAGGATTTCCCTGGATAGGAATTTTGTTTAGGTCATATGCAGATACTTGAATGTACTGTGGACGCGGCGGACCTTTCGTAAGAATAATCCAACCAGGAGACGCCAGATTTACCTGGAACCAGTGATTAAAAGTGCCTCCGCCAATACCACCGTTAGATGTTTGGCTTGTATCGGCACGACCAATAGGTTTCCACTGTGCACCCAAGGTTCCATGGAGGTACCGCAGAGCAGTTTGGTTGAACGTGCCGATGACTAAAGGATTATTCTGAGTTCTTTGTGGCTGAGTTACTGAGTTCCTGGGCATATGAACTGTAATACAACTCCTGTTCTTCATCATAATCCGGGGTGTTTTTATTTACCAGCGGATGTTGAATAGTGCTTTTGTACTGCCGCTCGACGAGTGGTTCAGGGGTTCCCGCAAGAAAACGTTGTGCCTGTTCCATTGCCTTAACAGGATCGAACTCTGGCTCAAACGGATAGATGGTCTGCGGCGGAAACATTCGATTCCAACTTGAGACTAAGTGGAGAGGGTTAAGACAGTTTTTATTTTTACACGTGCGTGTGACAAATAACTTACCAACGTCCCCCCAGGCGCATTGGTAGATAATTTTGTGGACACTGACATTGCTGTTGTACTTGGCATCAAACCCTGTGACATAAGAGGGAAAACGCATGCGTTTATTGCCGAGCCATGGCACCTCCCAGCACTCATCCCAGTTGCCAACAGGGATTTGTTTCCAAAGCTCCAGCAGTCTTGACTTGTAGTTTTTATTGAGGTAGTTGACGTCAAAACCACAATTGTTGCTTTGGATCTTACGGACGCACTCATAACACCAGTGGTCTTTTAGATGCCGGATGCGATGGCCGTACTGGCAGTAGAAGCCACGATAGTAACCATGCGTCCTGAGGTTTTCATCAGACATTTTATGGATGCCATCAATGACTGGAATTAAGGTAAAAGTTTTTGCAAGCTGAAGCAGTTTGGATGCATTGGTAAGGGAGTTTGCCATTGATCAGGCCTCTAGGTTTCGGTTGCGTTGCACGAAGGTGTAAATCATGTCCGGGTCACGGTGCACAAGCTGACCTTCTTCGTTACGGACACGACGCTTGTACTTAGGTGCTGGACGCGTCCTACGTCGATACAGGGTCAGTTCCAGGCGGTTGTCACGTTCCCTGTTGCGTTTGTCGTGAAGGACATCAGCATCACCCGGATCCTCGCCAGTACGTAAGTAGTACACGACCCGATGAGCTGGATATTTGATTCCCAGTAATGAGATGGTGTAAAAACGGCCATCTGTACGCAGCACCCCAGCCATATCACCGGGCTCATGGTTGCGGCCCGCAGTCTTCCATACCAAAGCACTTGGGTATTGATCGGTCAAATCCAAGTTTTCTGCCAACCAACAGTACGAAGGGAGCTCTCGGTAAGAACGGGGCATTGGGACCAGGACTTACATTACTAAGGTAGTCTAGCAAGGTTTAAAGCGGTGTAATGGGTGTATACGCGCCTGTTTAAGGGGGAAACGAGGGAGTCTACCCTTTTATATTTTTTATATGAGTCAAGGCTCACTTTTTCAAAAGTGAAACAAAATTCTCGTTTATCCCAAATTAGTCTCATGTGTTATTGAGAACAATTCTCAGTACTTGTTTCACTTTTTCAAAAGTGAGCCTTGGCTTTCCTATGGTATATAAGGACGTAGACCCCCTCGTTTAGACGGTAAATAAGCAGGTAGACGCCCTAAATGTGCTGTTTAACAGCTCACACTCTTTTATTACCAATAAAAAAGCCCCCACCGAAGTGGAGGCCTAGTCACCCTGAGCGGCACTTACGTTAGTGCTGGCTCTTGCTTCTTGCGAAGACTTTGGTTTTTCTTCCCCTTCTTACGTGGTTTCTCACTGATCTCAGCTGGGACTGAATGCTCAACCTCCTTCATGACATCTTCAAAGATGCCACCAAATTGAGACGCAACTGTGTCCCATGAGAATTGAGGATCCGTTACGCGATCCCAGCAGCGTTCGCCCACATGCTGCAGATACGTACGGTCCTGGTACAGATTCTCCAGAATTTCAGCAAGGTGATCTGCTGACGGGCAGGGCATCTCCCTTGCATAGTTGGTATCTACATCAACGTGGTCGCAACGGATCAGCTCGCCATAACCCTCAAAGATCTCTTTGCAAGACGTATGGTCAGGTACCACCTGGGCCACAGCACAAGAAGCTTGTTCAAAGTTGACAAGCCCCCAGCCTTCACCTTTGCAAGTGTTGACACCAACATCACAAGCGTTATAAATGGTGTTGAGCATGTCCACCGACACGTTCGGCGGCCCTTCCGTCTGTGTCGTCATGATGATGCGTCCGTTGGGATCAAGACCAACACGAGACATCTCCCTGGCAAATACGCTCATCACATCCCAGCCCTGATCTTTTAGACCCATGTGCAGGTACAGGCGTGCTTCTGGCTTGTCAACCGCAAACTTGGCAAAACCCCGGATCGTAATGTCAATCCGTTTACGGAACTGATTTCTGTTTCCATTAAAGACAATAAATAAGTCTTCTTGGAGACCCAGCTTGCGACGGCATTCTTTCTTGTCCATGGGGTAGAACTGCCCTTGTGTCACACCATGTGGAATGACGGCAATGGGCTTGGTAATACCACCCCGCACAAATTCGTGCGCCCCAAATTCCGTGTAGGATATGATGGCATCCCAATCGTTGGCGGTATCAGACAGGCAACCAATCCATCCATACGAATCCATGGGTGCATAACCCACAAATTTAAACTTGCCCTGTTTGTGTAGGTCTTGGATCTGGCGGTACTGTTCATTGATAATCCACATATCATTGATCGTGAACACAATGTCTGGTTGCTCACGTTCAACGATTTCACGGATGCGTTGCTCACCGAATGGTGCGGTTTGGAATCGATTAGATGAAGGATACATTTTGAAATCCTTCTGTTGCTCACATGGGTCACCCCACCAGTTGTGGCCGAGTACAACAATTTCAAAATTATCTTTAAGGCGGGTGATGACATTTTCGGTGACCCGAGCAAAGCCGGTCATTGCAACAATGTCACCACACCACAATACCTTAGTTTTTTTGGTCATTAAAGCGAGGCACTCTCGTTTAACTATACAGAAAATCAAAGGAATGTAGACTAGAAAAAAACTAGTAATATGAACCAAGCTAATCTTGCTGGTAAGTTTATGCGCTTACAGCAAAATGATTTATTTCAAGAAGGCATTGAAGGAGTAATGGCAGGCGGTACTGCGGGCCTTAGTCTCATTGGATCAGACACGCCCGCTTCTCAGATTGCTCTTCAAACACTTGGCGGTATCGCAGGTGGAGTTGGGATTGGTCTATTAGGTAAAAATATTGGTGCAGCAATAGGTAAACGTTTACATCCACAAGCGCTAAAAAACCAATCAGGATTATTGGCTTCCATTGGAAGACTTACAGGGCAGAAAACTTTGGCAAGCGGCGGCGCAGAAACAATGCGTTACGCAAAGGGACAAATTAAACAAGAACTTAAGCAACAAACATCGGCACAGCTTCTCAATGAAGCATTACAAAACCCACAGGGATTTGTAGCTAAATATGGAGTAGATGCGGAAACCTTTAAAAAATATCACAGTGCCGTTGGCGCAGTAGGACAAGGACGTGCGGGTCTTGAAATGTTAGAAAATTTTTCGCCCGCACAAAGACAGCAAATGGGCGAGGGGCTTCAAGATTTAATGAATCAAGGGTTTAATCAAGTTGAGAACTTAATTAATGTACAAGCTGCAGCCAATATGGATAACAATATTGCAAAAATGGCAATGTTACAAAAAGGCAAAACAGTTCCAGGGCTTGAGATGGACATTGGAGATGCTTTTGAAAAACTTTTGCAAGGTCCAAGAAAAATCACAGGTGAACATATTGGGCGTGCCGTTGGTCGTTTTGCCGGTGATGAAATAGGTGTTATCACCGGCATGGGGCTTGGCGGAACACTATCTGGCGCCCTTGGGATTAAATCAGAAAAAGATAAAAAGATTGAAGATCTTGAGTTACGGCTCGCTAGAGGATACTGAGTCTGCTCTTATATCCATGCCATATAACTCTTTGTATTTTTCCGGATCAGAAGCCACTTCTACAATGGAGGGGTAGTGTTCGTATTTATTTGGGTTTGTTTCACGTACGGCGGTATTAAACACGCGTAGTCCTTTAGATTGTTTTTTGCTATAAACATTTAACTTGAGCTGGTTTTTGCAGATATCGAGGAACAGCATTTCAAATCGACTGCGTCCTACGAAGCCTACGTTACAGCCACGACAGAACTCGACGTAGCTTGGATAGAGCCATTGCTGCCAATGTTGATAGTAGTTACTGGAGCCTTGAGCTGGGATGCATCTACCAATAATTGAACATACGCCTGGATCAAAGATGACATGCTGACTCATCCAGTCCAGTACTGGGTTAGAACGTAGGCTTTGTTCTTTTTCATATACCTGGAAGAAATCGACGTGACGTGCGGTCTCCATCAGATAGGAACGCATGTCATCTTCATTCATATCCAATAGCCAGTTCACAAGCCCTGGCAATAAGGGAGCAAACTCGCCCTGTGGATTACCTTTGTTGTCGAATTTGATCAGCTCACGTTGTTCTGCTTGTCCACCAGTAAATGGACGGTCGAATGGAATCGTGAGACGCCGACGAGCAAGCCCTGATGTGTAGTCAGTGGACTGGATAGCTTCATTGGCAGTAATGATTACCATCCCGTGGTACTGGAATGGATCTGCCGTTTCCCCTTGATACTTGCGCTCAGAGCGAATCCAGTCATTACCAGTGATTGCTTTCAGGCGTGACACGGAACCACCCCAACGATCAGCATCTTGGAACAGCAGAAGTTTTTTACCCATGTATGCCGCTGCTTCAAAACGGTTCTTTTCCATGTTTTCGAAGTCAGTGGAGTAAGTATTGCTTTTACCAACCAATGCAACTGCTAGGTTTGCGTAAGTAGATTTACCCGACTTACCTGGACCTACAATTTCCAGGAACTTTTGAATCTCATAGGTGCCAAGCAGTGTTGCCCGTAGCCATGCCCTAAGCACTTGTGTACGATTCCAAGAGTTGTGTTGTGTGTACTTCAACCATTTAATAATGTCTTCACATGTGGCGTAGGGATCATATTCATATGGCATCTGTTGCGTCATGAACAGCTTTTTGTTAAACGGTTGCAACTCCCTGGTTGCTACCTCAAGCACACCATTAGTGAATAAGAGGTAATCCGATCCGTCATACCACTCATCAAACGGCACCAAAGCCTGGAGCTGCTTATAGACATCTTCCATGAGGCTGTGATTAAAGCCACGCGGCAGTGTATTGGATTTTGTTAACATCTGCATCTTCTCTCGGATGGTGCCAAACATTTCGATCTTTGTGAGTTTGGACCAAAGACCTGCCCGTGGGTCGTATAAGAAAAATTGATTATGCGGTTGACTAAACAGCAGGTTGCCCATATACATACTGAGTACATGGTCTGCCACTACGTTCGATGATTGGTTCCGCCCCCGTGCATCTTTTGGCTCTTTTGAGTTGTCTTGAGGCAACACCTGCCACTTTTGAGTGGATTGATGGTTACGTGTTGAAGGAGCTTCAAGTTCAGCCAGCTTTTCCATGTGCTCTAAAGTGTCTTGCTCAAGATCAGGAAGAAGTTTGGACACAGCTGTTAGTGTCGCATCATCAACAGGAAGTGCCCGGTGATCCTCGGAAGGAGCCCAGCCATTCTCCTTCGCAACATGAATGAGTGAGCCGATACCACGACCACCACCTTTACTAAACGACAACCAACGCTTATGGCACTCACCATCTTTGTACTTATCGGATTGTTTGGACCATTCATCCCATTGGTCCAGCAACGATTCATCCAAGCTATGAAGCGATTGACCAACCATGATCCAGATGTCATAGTCATCCGTCGCCTCTGGAGGCATACCCCACATGGCTTCAGTAGCTACTTGGATATCCCGTTCGAGATCGACTTTGGTTTGGACAGCGAAGTTGGGACCGATGAATCGTGATACTTCCTGCGCCGGTTTTCCCTGCTTGGCGTTTTTGGTGATGATGCTATTTAGCAACCATTCTGGGAATTCAGGCAGCTTATCAACCCATTCAAAACCAAGGCCTTCTTTGGTGTAGTAGCCATCAGTTTCTGGATGTAAACCCATCAAAACACCCTGATGTTTTTTCCACAGGATCTCAAGCTTTTCTTTGTTACCACTTGCGTGCCAGGTGTATTTGTTACGGATGAAGTGTTTGTGTTTATCGCGGTTTAGTTTGTAGAGTCGACGCTCCCTTCCCTCTTTACCGCTGCAGATGGTAAGGGAGGCAGGCAACGCATCTTGTAGGGAGAGACCACTGATCTCTTCGATGAGTTTGTAGACGCTTGATCCATCAACATCAACCCAAACCAAACCATAAGGATGGTTGTAGGCAGGGCCGCCAAGTACGCCAATTGCTTTGCAGTCACCTGTTGCAAGTTCTTCTTCAATTTCTTTGACGCTAAATGGTTTGTTTTGCCAGCCCTGGACGTAAGGATCTTTATTTGCGCCTAGTGGTGTTAGGGGCCAGTCAATAGGGATGAGATCAAGCCTAATTTCGCCAGGCTTAAGAGCTTGTTGATTTTGGCTTGTCATACTTCCGTTTGCTGCAGGACTTCTACTTTAAGATCTTTCTCTGGGAATGAGCCTTCCTTTAGGATGTTGTAGGCATGGAGATGCATAAGGGTGGGCAGGACAAAACAATCCCCATCCACCGCACTGTTCATGCGGCTCAGGAGAGTATTCATCCACTCACCCACGCAGATCACGTGGATGTCCATGGAGGGCTCAGTTGTGTGTCTTCTTATCCTACGGCCGCTAAACCGTGCGGACCACCAAGGATGTATTAAGTTTGTTGAGACTCACTAGACTCAGCTTCTTTATATTTAGCCCTTTTATCAATTGCTTCAAATTCTTTCATCATCTTGTGGTATAGCTCTACAGCATCTTCCCTGGTGACTACCGAACGCTCACTTGCGATCTGCCATGCGAGACGCTTCCTGCACTCCATCTTGCCGTTGGTGTTGTAAGCCGTCAATGTACCAGGTGCCTGGGTTCATTGTCTTAGACTAGACGAAAAGAGCAAAAAAATGACGAATTTTAATCTTGCTGCTTACTTAAAAGCACGGCCTGACGCTGTTACTTACATTTCTGACGCACGTCAGGCAGGTATTGATACAGGAAAGGATTATACACAACGCTACGGTAAAGATACAAGTGGTTGGGAACAAAGGTGGGTTGATCGTGCCAATAAAAAATATGGTACATCAGCAAAGGATGCCTCTGAGTTTAGTCCTGATCAACTTGCACGGGTACATTTTGAAAACTGGGGACAAAACACTATAAACCAAAAAAAATACAAGGATGCCTTGGCTAGTTTAAGTGAAGGTGAGCGTCGCACAGGAGATATTCGAGGTCTTAGCGATATTGATGAGGATACGCGTTCTGAATTGGTAAATGAAAGCCTTAGCAAACAATATGGCGGTGGTATGTCTGATGCCGAGCTTCAAGATTTTGAAACTTTAATTGGCCGTCTTGAAGGTTCCAAGATGCGTCAGGCAGCTCAATCTAACCGTGCACGTCAACGCGACACCTTTGCTGGTGGCCTTGCCAGTATGATGCGCAATTTCTAAATTAGATCTGGATCATAGACATTACAGTTGGTCACCTGGGCGTAATACTCCTCAACAATCTTGTACCAATCTTCCCGAAGGGAATCTAAAAACCTTCGAGAGATTTTAAAAACCTGGGTACGTACCGGAGTAGACACAAGAATTGCCGCCTGCTGTACTTTCATTCCTAAGGTTTGTTCAATAGCAATGTCGTATGCAGCCAGTTGTTTACATGTTTTTTTAAATTTCATATGACCGCCGAGCAAGTCACGCCACTCTTGGGAGCCCTTCTCCAAATCTTTGGGCCACTTGCGGCTATATGGTTTGACGCTGGTTTTCAGATCAGCGAGCGTAAGTTTATTATTAGCGACGGCAATAATATCAGGGGCACCAGCCCAAGCACGTCCTTCTCCGTCACAACCCCATACACGAGCAACATCATCAGCGCCAATAGTGAAGTCAAACTTATCCAGAACAGGGGACTCGGCCCAAAGGACTTCCTGGAATTGATCCAGAATTGCTGGCATACCTGCCCAAAAGTCTGCATATTCCTCTTTGATTTCAGGGTTTTTGTCCCCTTTGAGGTACTGCTCCATACCATAGTGAATGGCAGTGCCTCGCTCGGCCGCTTGTTCTTTGACACCTGGGTTTGCTTTTGACCACATTTCAAGCTTCCGTTTGTTTGCTTCGGAAGCTGTTTCACTAATGATAGTAGTTACGGACGGTGCAGGGCCAGTGGGTAACGGCGTTGTATAGTGACGTTTTCCGTTAAGCGTAATTCTGGCTGCGGTCCGGTTAATCGACCGCATCATTTCTGGTTGCTTATCCTTGGCCTTAATCCAAGGATCGTGTGTATTTATTTTAGCAACCATTGATGGTTTTGTATATTGCTGCTAATTTAGCATGAAAAGAACTGGAGTGCAGTGGACGACTTTAATTACGCGATTGCCTCGATCCTGGGCGCCATGTTTCTTGTGATTAGTATGGATGCCTACCTCTTCTTTACTGAAGTCCTCTCACGTCAATGACCATGGGATCCAACCTTACACGCTTCTATTACGACTTTGATGACGATTGTCGAACTGGCTGCTTTGAAGGCCTGGTATTTGAGGATGTCGAAACCATTGAAGCAGATCAACGAGAACTGGAACTAAAGCAACAAGATATCCCTTATACTCGGATTGATCTGTAACCAATGGCGTTGTGAAGCTTGCCGCCAAGGATATTACCTTATATGCCGTATGCCTGGAGCATTGTCATGTGAGGTTTGATTCCAATGCCCGCATTATCTCATTTTATGGAGATCAAGGGCCACATGCAGACGTTAATCCATATTGGGGTGAGCTTAGCTGCATGTACACTCTCTGGAACGAGTGTACAGATCCATTTTTTGGTATTGTAAATTACCGTCGCAATTGGGAGGAACGATTCCTTAGTACCGCTGAGGATGACACGTTGTATATCCCACGCCATGTCACCTTCCCGTTTTCAGTGCAACAACAGTTTTCTCAAGGCCATGGTGGCGGCCTGGATGAAACTGTGGAGTTGTCTTTAGAGATGGCACGTGCCAAGAAGATTCCATTGACTGAGGAGATGCTTTTGGAGATGTGGTCTCAACCTAAGTTCTTTGAAACGCTCCAGGTGATGGGTCCAAACGATGCCATGAACCAATACTTTGATGTTGTGTTTGACATCCTCCTCCCTATTTGGGAAGAGGCTAAAGACTACTTTACATCTCAAGGTGGTTACAATAGGCGTGGCCCAGCCTTCTTGATGGAGCGTTTGCTTACAGCAGTGTTCTTAAATAAAGAGCACTTCTTTGGTTCCCAAAAGATTCAAGAAATTCCTTTCGTCCTTTATCGATAATTATGCAGATCACGCAAATCTACTTAACTGATAATGATTCAGCTCTGCCTCTTTTCTTAAAGCAAGCAACTGATTCCGTGCGTAGCTGCTTCCCAGATCTACCTCACAAGATCTACAACAATCAAGAGGTTGAACAATTCCTGGAAGAGCACTATGGCGAGGATGTTATTAATGCTTACCGCAAGGTCAAACCCTACTCCTACAAGTGTGACCTGGCACGTTACTGCATCGCCAATATAGTTGGTGGCTGGTACTTTGATATCTCCTTGCGTTGTCAGACGGGAGTCAAATTACCTGATGATTGCAGACTACTTGCGTTCCGTGATATCAACTTATACACAAAAGTGTCTTGGGCGTGTGATGGCGCTGCGTTTTACACAGTTCCTGATAATGAAGTATTAGATGAAGCAATCTTTCAGATTGTTCGTAACATCGAAGACAATTACTATGGCTTGACACCGTTATGTCCTACAGGCCCCACTGCATGGGGCAAGGCAATTGCTGTAAGTAACATTGATGACAAAGTAATTTTTGGTGATTCTGTCGAATTGACACCCAATCATTACAACAAGAACAAAGCCCTTGTTCTACCAGATGGAACAATTTTTGCGTTAAAGAAACCTTCCTCTGGGGGCGACCTCAAATCTCTTGGCGCTACCGGTGTAAACAACTACAATGACCTTTGGTACACCGCCGACTTGTACAACTGAAATGGATCTAACACTTTACGGCGGCACCGGAATCATTGGTAGTTACTACCGTGGCATGTACGGCGGAGAATATGTGCCCCGTGGATATGCAGTCCCATTCACGGAAGATGTTTTATACCTAATTAGTACCACCGACAACTCCAATATCCATACCAATCCTCAGCTTGACATTCACACAAACCTTACGGTGTTAGCTGATCACTTGGCACACTGTAAAGACTTTGGCGTCAAGACATTTAACTTTGTCAGCAGTTGGTTTGTTTACGGACCCAAATATACCAAGCCTACGGAATATGCCATCTGTGATCCCAATGGTTTTTATTCTGTAACTAAGTATGCAGCCGAGAAGTTAGTTATGGAGTACTGCCAGGCTCATGATATGAATTGGCGTATCTTACGTCTTGGAAATGTTTATGGTGGCCCTGATAAGGGTACAGAAAAGCGCAATGCCCTTCACCGTATTATTCAATTCTTAAGAAAAGATAAAGATATTGAGGTGTATCGAGGCTTGTCTCGTGACTACATTCACATCCAAGATGTGTGTCGAGGCATCAACCACGCATGTCGCAAAGGAAATCTCAATACCATCTACAACATTGGTACTGGGATTGAGACCACGCTTTTTGACTGCGTTGAGTACTGCAAACAATCTTTAGGTTCAGACAGCAAAATAACTATCATCCCCGCCAAAGGTAGTTATAATCAAGCCATCAGGTTTAGCTTGGATTGCACCAGGCTTTTCAACCTTGGCTATACGCCTTGCATATCCCTTCGTGATGGGCTGGAAGATTTATGTCACGCTCAAAAGTTTTGTACTCCGGTCCGTACTTTGACGGGACCGAAGTAGAGGCTGCAATCTCCACCTTACGTGAAGGAGCTTGGTACCCAGCGGGCAAGGAGGTCGATAAATTTGAACGCGCTTTCTCCAAGAAGTTTGGGTTTACTTCATCTCTTATGGTGAACAGCGGCAGCTCTGCCAACTTGGTAATGATTGCTGCGCTGAAAAAATATTTTGATTGGCCGGATGGCGCTGAGGTTATTGTCAGTGTTGTTGGGTTCCCGACCACCGTCAATCCAATTATTCAGAATGGCCTGACTCCTAAGTTTGTGGATATTACATGGGATGATTTGAATTGGGACTTAGATCAAGTAGAAGATGCGATCACGGACAAAACCGTTGCTGTATTCAGTAGCCCTGTTTTGGGTAATAGTTACGATCTGGATCGTCTACTCGATATCTGTGATGCGCACTCCATCCTTTATGTAGCAGACAATTGTGATTCCCTTGGCTCTAAGTGGGATGGCGAGTATCTGACAAAGTATGCAGCCGCTGCATCTTGTTCATTTTATCCGGCGCACCACATCACAACCTTTGAAGGGGGTATGGTCTCCTCTAGTTTCCCTGGATTGACAGAGCTCGCTCGTCAGTTTGCTTGGTGGGGACGCGACTGTTATTGCGTGGGCCAGTGCAACCTACTTGCCAATGGCTCTTGTGGTGAACGTTTCAAAGCATGGCTACCTGATTATGACGTGGTTATTGATCACAAGTATGTATTCAGCCAGATTGGTTACAACTTAAAGCCGTTGGATCTACAGGGTTCCGTCGGTCAAGTACAACTGGACAAATTTGAGGAAATCCACACAATTCGCCGTCTTAACTACAAGACAATTGTGGATTATTTTCAGGACTACCCTGCAGAAGTTAAGATCATTGGCGAGAAACCTTTAGCAGAAACCTCGTGGTTTGGTGTGCCAATTGTATGTGACAACCCAAATGTTAAACAGGCTTTACAACAGCATCTCGAAAGCTCTGGTATCCAGACACGCAACTACTTTGCTGGCAATCTCCTGTTGCATCCAGCTTATCGACATCTTGGTAATGCCAAAGATTTTCCCAATGCTTATGACGTACTCAAGCGCGTCTTTTTCTTGGGTACATCACCGTCTCTTTCTTATGATGACCTGCATTATGTAGGGAAAACCATCCATGGCTTCCTGGTAAACACACCAGTTAAAGCTGATGGCTATAGCTATTGTCTTGATCTATAGTTAGTAGAGGCGTTAAGTACACAGATGTTGTTGATTGCACCTATAGTAAGAACACCGAAAGAATCCGAGATGTCCCTCTCTACCCAAGTCAAAGAATCCCTGGATCAAGCAGCGTCCTGTTTACGTGAAGCCCTTGCTTTTGCAGCACGCACTGAGCATCCAATCACCGTTAATTCACTGTCTGATCTTTTGATTCGCATTGAATCATTGGAGCAAGTCGATGATTTAATGCAAGCTTTTGCTCAAAAGGATGGCGAAAAGAAGAATCCTTACCGAGGCTGAACGCCTCGAAAGATATCTAGCGACGTTACCGATACCTAAGCCGACTGCTAAGGAAATGGAGCAGGTATTATCGCGTCCATGCAGGTGGCGTAAAATATTAGAAGAGCGTAATAAAAATCCTGATGGCCCAGGATGATAGCAAGTACACTAAACCAGAATTACGTGAGCGGATTAAAAACCGCATCATGAATAGTTCTAAGGGCGGCAAACCAGGTCAGTGGTCTGCACGCCGCTCACAGATGTTAGCTCGTGAGTATGAAGAAGCTGGTGGTGGATATAAAGGTGGTAAAGGTGAGAAGCAAAAGTCTCTGGAGAAGTGGGGCAAAGAATCTTGGATGACAAAAGACGAGTATGAGAAAATAAAGAAGGCTAAGTCTGCCGCCAAAAAGTATAAGAAGAGTAAGTGATGGAATTATTTCAAAAGTTTTTAAATCGCGTAGGCCGCACTTATGGCCAAGTAGACAAGAATATTTTTGGTGGATTGTTACCTGGTGGAGCAGCCACTCCTCTTGGCGCAGCATTTCAAAGATCTGGTATTCCAAAAAATGAACAACCTTCTGACTTTGTTCGCAGAAAAGCAGCTTTAGTTGATGCAACAGCCACCGGTTTGGCTAAAGCCCAACCGTTTGTCGAACGTTCAATAAAAGCAGCACCTCCTTTTGTCCAGCAAGCTATATCCAAAGGCTTAAATACTGCACCTTTTAGCGTGAATCTTTTTGGTAGATATTATACGGGCATTGGCGCAGATGGATTGCAAATTCCAGCAGAGCTTACAAAAGAAATAGGCAATACCATAAATAATCCTGCATATCAAAAAGATATTTACAACGCCTCAATTAAAGAAGAAAAAAATCTTTCTCAAATGCTTAATTCTCCTGGGGCAGCCGGCATGCAGTTGCCTTTTATGAGAACGCTTGCAAACAATAATCTTGCAGAAGTTCGCAGCAGATTGCGAAGAATGGATACAGGTGATATTCCTTATTCAGCTTACGGAACTTCTTCTTCAAATAATCCTTTAACTTCTGCTGAAACTTCTCTTGGTCGCGTTTGGTTTAGTCCGAGTCAAAATGGTTATACTGCAAATGAAAAATATGATTTTGTGTATGGAGCAGCTGACAGAAAAACACCTATTGGCCCTGGTATGCCAACAATAGATCCTTCTCAGGTAGCTGCATTAACTGCTGTAACTGGCATGCCTATTCCAGGCGGAAATGCTGCTCCCGCTGCTGCACATCCCCTTACTTTTTTTGGTCGCTCTGTTGTAATGAAGATGCCAGACAAATCGTTTAGCTATCCAATTAACATTCGTTAATCATGAAAATTCCCCTCAAACCAGTAATAGTAACTTATACTCGAACTCTTGAATTTATTCCTACAACTGAACGGTTTTCTGATTGGGAACAGGATCCGGATCAAGAATCGGTTGAGTTTTGTGCTTTTGAAGATTTGTTTGAGATAGTTCACGCTGAAATGGCAGGACCAAAAAATCCAATGCCTTACACTACTATTAAACAACTTGATGAAACTGTAGTAATTGATTGGGAAGAATTTTAAATAATGTCGAGTGACAAAGCAATTCAAAAGGGTTACACCAAGCGTTACTTGCCAGAGAAGGCCTGGGCTTCACTGTCTAAAGAAGAACGTGAGGAGACGGATCAAAAGAAAAGAGCTGGTAGCCGCCAAGGTAAACAGTTTATTCCGAACACAGAAAAAGCAAAGAAAGCCGGTCGAGCAGCCCGTCGATACCGCTCAGGTTCTTAATTGTCTTGATATACTGACGTGGGGCAATACCGCCCTGGAGTAAATAGTCGAACTACTCCTTCAAGTAACGTACGTAACTCACGGCTTAGAACCGAAGGACTAACGTTTGAGCAGGAAGGAACACAACCCCGGCTTGATACACCGGGGTTTTTTGTTATACTCAATATGTTCCCCCTCTCTTTTGATGGGGCACCCAACCACCCATACTGCTCTGTCGGTATGGTCCAATCAGTGGGGGTTGCTTGATCCAAGCATCTGTACTAGCTGATTTGGGTATAGAGCCCAAGCCTCTGTCCAGTCCTTGAGGCTGGTCACGTTTGGGCCATCAACAACACCCCTCAAGCTTAGCTTGATAACGAGGACGGCTTTACACTGTGCGCACAGGCTTGCAGGCATCTTCACCAGTTATCAATGATGCTCAAACAGAGGGGTCACTCATTAAGGGTGCAACAAGGAACGTTGTATTAAACGAAGGATCCCCTCAGCCACATCGTAGAGGCCGAAGTCAAAAGGCATCGTAGGTGGACATCCTCGCCCTTAACACCGGGGATTAGCGCAGCTTGGTAGCGCAATTGCTTTGGGAGCAATGGGTCGCAGGTTCAAATCCTGCATCTCCGATATCGAGAATCTTAATAAATTGCGTTTATTGGAAATCCTGATAAATTATATTTACGTGTGCACAAAAACTATACGTGGCCTGGGCTGACGCCAAAAAACGTATCGATAAGAATCGACAAAAGCTCCTGGAGTACAAGAAGACTTTGCAGTGCGAGAAGTGTGGGTTGGATGATCACCGTGTCCTTGAGTTCCACCATATAGGTGATAAGGACAATAACATCTCATCCATGGTGAACCACGGCTACTCCTGGAGCAGAGTAGAAGCAGAAATTGAGAAATGCATTCCGCTTTGTTGTAATTGCCACAGGCTTGAACACTGGTCTAATTAAAGACTTGATATCCTTGGTTGAACATTCTTTGTAGATAAGGATCGATTCCTTTTAGGATTGTTTGCGCTTCTTTCCTTTCTCCTGGGGAAGGAGGTCCAATTTCAGTATCCATGTATCTACCAAGACCTTCTTTTAAGTATGTCCTTGGGTAATCAATTGGTGTTTCCCAAGCTTCTTCTGAAGGAATATCAAGTTTATTTAAGAGACCGTAAGCTACACCTTGCGCTCTTGCTTCTTCTTCTAAGATAGGTTTAGCAAATGTTTCATGGACATAACGTAATCTTTGTCCGGTATCACGTGGTACGGATAAAGGATCTATAAACTGAGCGCCTGCGTTTATTTTTCTTTTTTGAAACTCTCTTAGATTAGAGGGGAAAAGACTATGCGCAGATTCATGGGCAACCACGTGAGCTGTTCCCTGAAGAGGATCAACAAAACCTATTGATTGATTGTTGTCATATACAACACCACCACCAGTACCCCACATGGGTTCACCACCAATTGCCATTACAGAATTTGCTGGCTCAACTGAATACTGCTTACCAGACTTTTGTTTAAAAGCATTTACGATTTGGTTAATTTGTTCTGTTGGTTGAAAACCAACGCCGGGCACAAAATTAAATGCAGGATTTTTTAAACCTCTGCTATTCATGTACGCCTGAAATAAGGAAGGATCAGCCATTTGCTTTACCTTGTATAAGGTATTTTACCGCGTAGTATTTGTTGCCACATGTTTAGAATTAACCATTGCGTAGCGTTGCCTTAATAAACCATGCTGCTTTGAAGGCTTCACCAACAAGCTCAGCCATGTAGTTCTGGATGTCTACAGCACCTACCTTGGCAGCAACAGGCTCCAGCTTTTTAGCTTTCATGCCAAGCTCCTCAAGGTTTTTGTAGTAGGTGCCGAGCATCTCTTGTGGTTTATAGCTGGTGCAGTGCTTGAACTCTGGGCTTGCGTCCATCAAACCGTTATGACACATCGGAAGTAAGTAGTCCATGGAACGGACAAACTCACCGATTTTATCGAATTGATCTTGATGTGCTTCGTATTGCTTGCCAAGGAATTTATGAACACTCAAAAAGTTTGAGCACTCATAATTGAAATGCAGGAGATGAGATTGGACCTGGAGCTGATGGACATATGCCATCAAGCTAATTAGCTGTTGGATGAAGCTACCAACATTGTTATTACCCTTGGACTTGCCAGGTGCTTTGGGTTTTGCCTGTGGTTGTGGCACCACTTCAAGTGTGAGGGGTTGCTGCAATTTCGGCGCTTCGGGACCAGGGGTATACATAGTTTTCAATCAATCGTTTTAGCCTATCAACGACTTATCTCCTCCCAGTCTAACGCAGCATATACATCGTCACCTGCAACTTTTGTTTGTAGAGTTAACGTAAAGTTTTCTGGTGTACCAGTTAAGCCGTCCCGTCTTAACTGGAAATTAAACAAAGCTTCTTTTAATATGTTTAATGGTGCTGTGCTTTGAGCTGTGGATGAGATATAGCCTTTAGCAAGCGTTGTGGCACCGCTAAGTGTGACACCACTTAGGTTGTATTCAACCGCAGAGTTAGTACCTGCACTGGTCCAGGTACCGCCAGAAATTGTACCTCCTCTTTTAAGAGCCCATTCAAAGATTGCATTATTACCGATACCTAGGATACTTGTTGCTGTTGGGATAACAACTGCATCTAAACGATCAGGGGATGATTTAAGACGAATAGAAACAATTGGATAAGGAATGCCAGTGGCTGTCAAGTCTCTTGCTGCATTTACAGGGGTACCAACACCAAGTTGATCGCCACGCAATTCATAGCCACCTTCAGAGATGACCGTTGAACAAACCTGTTTTAATGTACTAACAGAAGCGGTAGTATCTAGGTTAGTGATTTCATACCTCAATGGAAGCGTAGCTGTTGTAATGTATGTTGATGCAATTTTATTTGCATGGTGGGATGAATGGCAATGAACAAAGACACCATCAATAACAAAACCAAGCCGCACAGTACCTAAACCTAGCCATTCAATATCCATCCAGAAGATTTGAGCTTTACTGATATCAAGTGTCAAACCAGATGGCCCAGTACCATCCATTGGGTCTATATTCCAATCGTTTTGGGATACTTTTGTTTCAGTTGTTGTACCTATCACAGAGCTGCGCTCAACAAAGCTAAGCACTGAATCGTTTAGTTCTACATAGATACCATTGGCATCATTGAAGTAGCCGACTCTCTGTCTTAGATTATCTTGTGCAGGATTCATTGCAAAAGTATTTAATACCAACAAAGATTTACCTGGTTGGTACGAAAAGACTTTTTTAGTTTCTCTGATTACGTAACCACCTGAAGTCGTTGGTACATTTAGATCAACTAAGCCTTCATCACTATTGAATGTTGCATCAGAGGAGACACCAGTTGCGGTTGCCCATAATTCATTATCGTTATAGCGGTGACTAGAATCAAATAATGTAAGTGGTGCGGATACACGTGCACGACCAAAGGCATCACTTGCAGGCGTGCCTGCAGTTGTAATTTGTACAGGTTTTGTGGTGGTTGTTGTTACTTCCAGTGGTTGACCACTGCAGGTCTGTACTTTTACAACGTCATACAGGATACTTCCACCTGATTCTCTATAAACAGGCATTGCTTTATTGTTGGTTTTATTTATTATCGCACGCAGTTTTGTTCTGCCTTCTGACATACTCTTCTCGCCACTTGGCACGTAAATGACCGTAATCACGAGGTTCAGTCACCGGAACTTCTGTTGCACCGCACACATTACAAGTCCCCTGGTGATAAGTGGCGTAGTGATGTGGTGGACCAACGTATGTACCTTTCTTGTACCACGTGCCATAGTCTTGGCCACAGGTATCACAAATCCACTTGGGGTACTCAGGATCTTTAGAGCGTGACATCAGTTTAAACCTTTAAGACAATCAACAAGGCTTTTAGCTTTGGCATATTCTTTTGCTGCGATATTTAAATTTTCTTTTGCAGCAGCATAAAAGGCTTTATATAGATCTTGTCCTGTAAGTTCGTTGGTAAAGTCACAGATGGTATCTGCGAAATGCTCTTGCGCTTTCTTCATCCAGTAGTCTTTTGCAGCTAGTACATACGAATTTGTTGCGTGTTGCGTATCATGCAACACCTCACGTGAATCCTTGTTGACAAGAGGCTCATCCATCTCTGCTACCACTTTTGAATTGCGGTACCATTCTTGCCACTGATCAATGGTTTCCATTGGCTTTTCGTTAATGTCCATTGCAGTTAAAAGGACGTACCACTAGTGTGGCACGTCCAATGACAGAAGGGTGTTCAGTGTAAACCTTAAGACATAGCAACAGGTTGCAGCTTGCCTTCTTCGTACAGACGGACGGCTTCCATCATTTCAAAGTAGCGATCACGCATGATAGGACCTGCTTCTCGAATGCAGAAGTCATGCCACAGACCAGTGTATGTGCCTTTGATGCCAGGAGGTGCATCCTCCCGCCCAGAGCACTTGTACAAGTGCTCTATGAAGTCTGCTTTACGTTGCTCAGCTGCTACGTCCCAGCCAGCAAGGTAGTCAGTGTTCATCATGTCAGTCGTAGGATGCGATGCCAGTGAGGGAAGATGTTACACCAGTAACCTGACTCAGTTCAAAAATCATATCGTGGATTTCATCCTGGAGAGAATCGGCAATGTCCTCTGGTGTTTTACCAGAGAACGAGTTGTGTTCAATTTGAATCTCCACCTCAAAAGACAAGGTGAGCTTTGGGACGGCAACTGTGTCCATCGTTGTGTGTAATGACTTGATTACCTTAGCAGCAATCAGTTCTTAAGCATGCGTTCTAAAGAACTTGTTTGGTTTTGCTGGTAGTAACCAAGACGTTCTTGGATGATGTTGTAATACGAGATGGCGCCATCAACCATTTCAACAGGATCCATAGATGCTGCAAGGTTTTCATTAGCAAGCATGGCTGCTGTCAAGATGACAACACCATGTTCCATCTTGGAACCAATTGTTGCAGAAAGAGGAGTCCCATCGTTGGTGAACCCAGCAATCAACTTATTTAAGGCTGCGTCACCACCCATGGAACTCCTGTGCTAATACTTCTATTGTACTAGCATTTACTTAGCTGCCTTTTCACGTTGTAGATAATACCAATAGGCATTAGCAGCGTTTTGATGGAAGCGTTTACCAAGAAGTAACTTCAACTTCTTTTCTTCCAAATCATCGTACTCATTAATTTTGTACGAACAAACCTGGTTTCCATCCATCATCATGTCCATCTGTATACCATTCATCTCCAGCTGAAGATCAAAGTCTTTGAGGGCATGTTCATGACAGTTCATCTTGATACGAGCGTCATCACTATTAGTCGGCGCTGGAATCTTTTGGTAGAAGCTGTCCTGGATATTCGGATGGCGCCATTTCCATTCGTGGTTCTCCGAAGATTCGTTTGGTGCGGACGGAATATTCTTGGATGACCTTGACTCCTGCTGGGAGTTGTTGGCCTTCTTGATAGGCGCTGCGTATGGCATCGAGGTTAGGGAGGACTTTAGTGGTTGTTTTGGGTTCAGTTCTGTCGGACAGAACTTCTCCTGACATTGAACGTAACACAACTTGCTTGGTTGTGGTGACAGTTTCTTCAATGCAATAACGTCGTCTTTCTTCAGTGTGCCAAAACTCCGGGTCCGAGGTGATCTCGACGGTAAGGTCTTTTTTCTTGACAAGGGTGAACTGGTAGTTACGACCTGTGATCTTGTTCGAATCCAGTGGAAGGACCCGACGTAAGTAATTTAACAGACCTTTGAGTGACTTGAGCTGCGACTCGTGATGCCGCTTGGCCTGGGTGATGAGGTCACCTTCTTTCTTGATGCGCTCCAGTGCGTCCTCATGGGCAGCCATTGCGTAATGAATACGATCAATCTTTTCTGACCGTAGGTTGGCACAAGTTTCAAGCTCTGCTTTTGCCAGGTCTTGGGACTCAGGAGTGAGAAGAGGCAGAGACTTTTCGAGAGCAGCATAGTGTTCGTAGAGTTTGATGATGTTGAGATCTTTGAGTTTAGCTTGTGTGATTTGAGTTGTCATGGTTCAAGTCAGTTGAAGTGAGCTTGGTACTTATTAAGTGCATAGGTCAGCAGCATGCCGGCGGCTGCCCACAACAAATCTTTCATCACCGGAAGTACGGCGGCAAACAAGGATTCAAACATGGTATGGAGTTGAGGTAGTTGGTCAGTTTTACGTCATGACCAGGACGGTCTTGTTCCTTGGAAGACGCGATCAGTCTACCACGGTTTGGTCGGTACCGAGGGCATTGGTGACGCCGTTTAGACCATCTGTTACGACCTCGGTCAGCTTGCCGATGTAATCGGTGAGTGCTTCGATCTTGGCATGAAGAGATTCCACGCGTTCAAGCAGCTCTTGCCTGGAAGGGCTCAGCTCAAACAACACATCATCTTTGATTGCCTCGGGGTTGTTAGCTTTTTGATACCGACGACAATCATCGTTGGTTTGATAGGTGCACTCTTGGTACATGTCAAGGACTGTTTTGAAATCAACATTCCCAACACCCTTGGTAGTCAGGATGTTACAAGTACGCAGGTAAAGCTCAGCAGCAAACCTGACATTATCTTCAAAGAACTCTTCGTACTGTTCTGCGGGAAGTCCGTAGGTGTCAATCGACATAGTCTTTAGTTGCGTCAGTGAGCGCTTTGATCATAAAGGATTTTTGACCTTCTTCACCAAGGTCAGTCCACCATTGAAGATCTGGATCTTTCTCGTCCCACTCGATGTGGATGGTACCGGATCCATCGTCTTCTTCGATGAATTCAATCCTCAGTTTTTCGATCGAGCTCGGTTTCAACATGGCCGATAAGGATGTTTTCTACATAGGACTTATGATCCATTTGGATCTCTGCACCTAATTTAACAAGCTCCCAGTAGGTGTTTTCATCAACTTCAAGGTCCAACTTATGTTTTCCATTGGGAAGCCTCATTGCTTCTTGATAGCAGATTTCAGTTGTGGCAAGGCAATACCAGGGAATGGTACGTAGCCTGCATCACACATGTTAAAGAACAAATCCCACGCATCATGCTGCGTAAAGATCTCCTTAGGTTTGTAAGTACGCCAATGAGTCAAGGGAGCCTGTGCCCCATGGTTGGTATACAAAAGTACAAAGCGACCATCGCTGATGTGATCTGCAGGGGGGGCATACCACCACGATACACATTTCTCAGGTGTACCACTGGGGCTAGCATTCCGTGCTTCTGTGCGTTTGCACAGTAGTTCACGGTACTTGTTGAACCAGCTCAGGTGGATGCACCAGGGTTTGAATCCTGTGATTTCGGCCTCAAAGTCAGATAGGTTGCTGAGCTGACGCTGATACGACCCACACGAACACCAAGGTTCACCCATGACAGGAGCTTGTTCATCTTCCATGTCGCTGTCAACATCAATGGGCCGATCCTGAAGCCGCATTCCGTCCGGTGCAACCAGATGGCCAAGATCCGTCTGATCGGACTGGAGCAGGTGGACAAGCTTTTGTTGTTCAGATACATGTATAAATTTGTCAGCCCAGTGAGCTTGAAGTTTTGCATTTGATGTGAGGTGTCCGAGTGCATGGGAGTAGTTCCAGCCTTTAAACATAACATAAGCATTGTTATGCCATACACTAGGGCCACGATAGTTAGGGCCAAGATAAGAGAAAAAATCTTTGAGACGGTTAGTGTAGTTAGTGTAGGCAACCTTGATCATCTCCCGATTGTAAGCCTGCTCGCTACCATCGCGACGCACCACAATACAATCATCGCTTCGCAAATAGATGCCACCAATGTCGGCGTCATCGAAATCTTGGAACGCCCGTCCAAGATTAGAACGAGTGTAGATAGCACCTTGCGCAGCGTTGAGTTCGGTCTGGAGTTGAGTTGACATGGTTGGGATTGAGTTGAATTAGTGGTTGGTCCAGTAGTCTTGCTGAGCTTGGTCCTCCTTTGCTTTCTGGTACGCGCCCTTAGCCATCCTATACGATCCATAGAGCGCAGCAGCCCATGCCGCAGGAGATGGTAACAGAAGTGCAATGGCGGTCGTGACCAATGCTGTGGTAGCGCCAGCCTTGATGGCTGCCTTCTCTTCGGGTTTCATGTGTTGAATTCGAAACAAAAACTGTAGTTGAGCTTGGTTAGCAGTGAAGCGATTAGAGTGTTAAAAACATTTCAAGTCATGTTGCAGTTTGAAGCAGGTCCTGAGGAAATGTTCTGGCAAGAAAAAATGATACGTCAGATCAATGAATCCACTTCCTTGGATGAGGTAAAAGAAATTGCCGTGCTGCTTACAAAGATTGCAACAACACGGCAAATAGCAATCAAAGGACTTGTGAAAGATGCAATGGATCTGATGCAAGGACAATTCTCACATCAGATCCCGGCTCAATCAGAGTGAGGAAAAACGCCGCAAGCAAATCAACCGAAGTGTTTGCTTTAGTCATTAGAGCAGACTAGCATCCTCACCAGTCATTGGATCACGGGCAGGTAATGCTTTTACATCAACTGCATCCGTGGTACGAGAGACAGGAAGAATCTCTACACCTTCCTTGATGCCATAAGCACCGCCGAGTTTATCAGCATCTTGCTTGGCATGTTGATTGATATAGTCCTGGAACATATCTTGATACTTCCAGGTGGATTCACGATCTTCATCAGGAATCGAAAGACGATTCAATGATTCAATCGCATTTTCTTGCGTTGTGTAATCAGGGATCTCAAAGGATTCGATTGCACAAATCTCTACGTTATTTGCACCGCGCATGTCATTGACAAGCACGGGAGCAAACACTGTAGTGGCATAAAACTTTTCGTTAAATGCCAAAGGAACTTCAGAATTCAGTGCTTTGCTCAAGCACTTAGACATTTCCTTTTCATACATCTTGATCTTATCCGAGATGTCAGTGCCATTCAATCCTTTGATGGTAAGCACCATCGGGATCTTGTGAGCACGCTTATTATCTTTGGTCAACACATAGACCAGATACTTGGTACGTACAGCGTACTTACGCTTGTAGATTTCACCTTTACTATTGGAAAGATCAGATGCAATCTTATCGTTCTCAAACAACTGCTTGATCTCTGGATCTTCAAACGTACCGATCACTTGCCTCATCCCTGAGGTTTCCTCAACCATGAGGGGAGAACGTAAAAGGATTTGAACGCGAGGCTCAACGAAATTGAGCCCTTCTTCCACTGAAGTATTGGGAGCCATACCAAAAGTTTGCTTGTAGTTCCAGAGAACAGAACCGTCAGCAAATTGATCTTCAGTGGCACTCCATCCACAAGTGTCAAGGTCTGACTTCCGCACGAACCAACCTCGTACCTTGGACTTATTGAGTGGTTGTATTGTGACGAGGTTTTGGTACCCCGAAACAAATTCTTTGGATTGAAAAAGTTTAAACGAATCAAGGCCCCTGGTAGCAAGCGAAGTGTTTTTCTTGGTGGACAAAGAAGCAGTCATGGTCTGTTCGTAGTTTGGATGTGGGCAGTTTAACGTCATGCCCAGGACGTATTATCAGTCAAGACCGATAAGATCATCCTGTTGTGCAGGAAGTCGTAACAGTTGTTGAGCTTCAAAGTAAGCTTCCGCTTTCTCTTGCAACGCCTCATGGATGGAGTGTTCGCAATAGCCGCAGCCTTTAAGAAAGTCAATAATGTGTCCAATCACATCATCAGCAACAACACCTTTGAACTCATGGAGAACTTTGTCATACTCATCCTCATAGAGGAGAGTGAATTGATCATACGTCGGTGTCATCGTTTGATTTGATGGATTCGGAGATGATGTCATCACGTGTCATGCAAAAGATTTCAGCTACTGTATACGCAGCCGTTGCAAGTTTTGCAAGCGCAACACCAATGTCTTCACGTTTTTCTTTATCTTCATCTTTCCAGGTATCCATGTAAACGGAAAGATTTTCCATGTAGAACTCGTAGGCAATGGCGTCACGCAAAGACATGGTGTTGTCGTCAATCGGAACATTGATTGGCATGATGTCTAGAAGGGAGGTTCGTCTGAATCAAAGTTAGGGGTAGAGCCGTACTGACCAGGGAGATCAGGCAGCCCACCACCTGAGGCTTGGTTCCAAGGGTCCGGTGATTCCTCAGCGGTCTTACCGCCCCATAGACTAGCGACATTTTCGGTGGAAGCCACCGTTGTTTGCGATACCACAGGTTTCGCTTGAGACTCACTGCCCTTAGGTGCAAGCGTCATTTGCACCAGCTGGATCTTGGTAACAGACCGCTGTTCTTTGGTGTCCTTATCAGTCCATGCATCGGTAACAAGACGACCACGAATGGTCAGGCCAGTACCTTTACGCGTAAAGTTAACAAGAAGTTCAGCTTGATTGAACTTATCTTGTGCCGTGTTTATTGCATAGAAGTTAAACAGATCAGCTTGGTTGCGGCCTGTATTAACTGAGAGTGTTTGGTTTGCAATTATCAAGCCATCAGCTGTTGTCTTGAAGGCACGTGCATCAGTTTGATCAATGTCTTTGATACAACGACCGCTCAAGATGACGTCGTTGAAGATAGGGAATGATTCAGTAACTTCTGCAATAGATCCTCCATGGAGCGAGTACGTCTTTGATTGGATATCAAACCGTAACTTGGCGCCGTGAATGTAGATACGCTGTCCTCGAACGTAGGTCTTAAATTTTTCTGCAGGCTTCCCGTAAACATGGAGGTCAAGGACAGTGGGTGCTTTGTTACCAACAGGTGCAAGAACAACTTGCGCTACCTGGTTGGACGAAGATGCACTTGTGTACACCTCTCGTGAAGATTCATTGAGAATGACGTGAGCAGAAACGAAGTTCATCAATCTGATGTGCAGTGTTAAAGCAGTTTAACGTCATGCTTAGGACGAGGTCCAACGGTCAGTGAACGTCGTACCAAGTGTAGCCAACTCTAGCGTCTCCTTCAATTGGACACAAGAAACCAAAGAATTCTTGCGCTTGAGGAAAAGCAAGCATAACTTGTTCTTTAATAAGTTCTGTGTACTGCGGCTTGCAGACAATCTCTACTTCATCGTGCACCATGAGTACCTGCTCCCAACCCTGCCCATGGGGCAGAGATAGGGCAGACTCAATGTTGTTATGGATGTTAATAACAACTTGCTTCATAAGGATTGCACCTGCTGATTGCAATAAAACATTCAATCCCTTGAATGCAGAACGACAATAAAGAATGCGGCGATCCAAGCCAATTAAATGTCCACGTGTGGAAATGTTTGCATCGATTTGATTCTTAAGTTCTTGCAATGCAGGCACACCTTTCATGAATGATTTAATTGCAGTTTTCCCTAGTTGACGCAATGTTTCTTCATCTTTTTCATTCGGGTCTACAATGGTACCAGCTTTGAGATGTCCAGCCCCGTATAGCACGGCATAAAGCAAACGCTTACTGATGTCTCTGGTTGGCACACCAAACTTTTCTCTGTTGTATTCATGAATATCAATTTCAGGATCAGTAACCACACGTGCATATTCTCCGTCATCCCAAAGTGCAAGGTATCCAGCTAAGCACCTAAGCTCCAGTGCTTTGGCATCGATACCAATCATGTCCCATCCTTCGGGCGCATGAAATAACGAACGACATTCTTTGCCATAAGGTGAATAACCCGCTGGAACTTGACCCATATTAGGGTACCTATGAGCACACCTACCAGTGACGCAGCCGTTAGTAACAACGTCACCGTGCATACGACCGCTGTCATTATTAACCAGCTTGAGCCAAGCGTTGTTGCCATCAGCAATCTGACCAAGACGTTTCTTGAGGAGCATGTATTCTGCCAGAGGCTTGGCTTCTGGATACGGCAGCTGCTCTAATACTTCGTCATTAAGAACTGGATTTCCTTTCTCAGTTGTTTTCTCTGGCTCCCATCCGTATTTTGCCTTAAGTCGATCAGCAATTTGATCACGAGAGCCAGGATTGAACTCTTCGTGTCGCACTTTTTCAAACGGTACTCCTTTGACATAACCACGAGTTTTGTTATTGACCTTGGGAGTAAACCAAGTGCGATGTTCGATGGGCGGAAAGATTTGTTTTAGCTGTGCTTCAAGTTGTACTTCTTTTGCTCGGAGATCATCCACCAGATCAAGACATGCATCCACATCAAAAGGAACACCTGCTCGAATTTGTTTGTTAATTGCAAGTGCAAAGTCGTGCTCCAACTTAAGAGCTGGTTCCGGATAGTTCTCCTTGGAGATGTGCTCCCAGAGTTTTGTTGTGACATTAACGTCCTGGATACAATACTCCAACATCTCCTCAGAATATTCGGAGAAGTCTTTGAAGTTGATCTTATGATCGGCCAGGCGCCATCCCCAGGCCTTAAGTGATGCGGATCCACGTAGGTTCTTTGGAACCTGCGGATATTGTTCGATGTCAAGATCATAGAGTTTTTCCTTGGGCCAAATGAGTCGTGTGCAGATGAGTGTGTCAATGATGCGTGCTTTGCTGACAAATGAATGCAGCTTTTGCAGGACAGGAATGTCGAAAAAAATCAGGTTATGTCCTATGAGAACATCAGCGGTTGCCAGATGAGCAATAGCATTAGCAATGCGATCAGGCCCATAACTAAAAGTTTGTTCGGATGTAATGTCATGGATAACAATGCAGTGAATCTTGGTGACCACATCATAGAGTCCATCACTCTCAAGGTCGAATACCAACCATTTGTCATTTGCGGAACTGGCTTTCATCGCAAACTTGCAGTTCTTTACTTGAGAGGTCTTCATCGTTGTCATTGATCCACGTCAAGATCTGTTGCGCACCCGCACGATACGGATGGGAAAAGATCTTGTTTAAAGCTACATCAGAGTCTAGTGGAATCAACTCAAACTTATTGCTTTCTTTGTTAGCAGTAATGGCATGTGGTGTGCCCCACCGCCAGCAAGCAATGACATAAGACATTGGGATCAGATGAAAGACGGTTGCATGTTACGTCATGCCATCTGATCCGCAAGGGTCTACAGATTATTTTTTGTTGGATGTACCATACCCAACAAACTTACCTTCCTTCTTACGTTTTGTTAATGCAGCCATTGCATCAGAACCAGCACGCTGGGAGCCATGAACCAGGAGTGCGAATGGTTTGTCACCAAGGCAGTGGCTGTCATCATGATCTACATGGAGACCACGTTCAGCTGCTTCCTCTTCCGTGTAGACAACGTATGCCACACGTTGGAACACATCAGGGTATTTAGGAATCAAGTAGTCGAGAGTACCACCGTAAGATGCAGTGAGATAAAAGTTCGGTGGGATGAGATCTTTCAAGTTGTACCACATGCCAAGAGACTTGGTATAAGCATAGAACTTTTGCTCGGGCCGGCCTTGTGCAACCATGATCCAAGCCTTCATGTAGTTCTCAGTCCAGAAATCTCCCGACTCATGGATGCGTACCAGCTTCTTGGGTGGTTGCATCAGAAGTGAAAGGTCAATCAGATCACGCAATAGCACGGCTTGGTTGCCATTCATGTGAATGGTTTCACGAATGAGATCCCAGTTGTGCCAACGTGCTTGACGTACTGTTGGCCTGGTCTCTGCCATGGCAGCAAAGCAACGGTACTCAGGTGCTTCTGTGCCATTGAACTGCGGCAAGTCATAAATCTTACCAGTTGTTCTGTCAGCCATGGTTTTACATACACCAGCGTGAGGGCATGTGTAACCAGCAGGCAGGTTGAAGATCAAACGATTCTTGAGCTTACCGTTACATGTGGAAAACTTGAGGAGTTTCATTGTGTTGAATTGAATGATAAGCAGAACTAATGAATGAGTTTAAGGACATCTCAGGTCCATCTTCCCGTTCAGGAATTTAGTCTACAGTAGATAAGGGCCGAAGAAGAGCTGCGTCAGGTCCAAGGGAACCAGAGTTTCTGCAGCTTCCTCTGGTTGGCAAGTGAATGACCTTGCAGGTTGATCTCTGTGAGGTCACGCCCTTGCGTCAAGTGAGCTGACCACATCCTTTGAAAGGTTCACGTGATAAGCGAATAACAATCTGATCTCCATGGTCTGGAGTTTTACTTGGTCCTTGGTGCACCAGGACTTCCCATACGTGTGGATTAAGTTTCATGAGTGAGTGACAGTACTTAGTCATCAAAACTTCTTTGTCTTGCCCTGGAGCATAAGACAAAACTTTCTTGTGAATACCAAGTGGTTCATCTTCATTGTCCTTTGTATAAGATGCAACCCAATAAGAAGAAGATCGAGTTGCTTGTTTAGTTGTGTTGAATCCTTTCATGATGATAAGTTGATCGGTCTAATGGGCTTCGAGTTCAGTGGCGATGCGACGAAAGCCTGCGACAACATCTTTAACGCCTTCCAACCAGCCTTCGCCCCATTCGGTAAAAGGTCGCGCTTGGCAAACGTCTTCAGCTTGATCTGCAGCAGCACGAAGGGCGGCGGCAAGACAGCCTTGCCCTGTGTGATTGGAGCGGAAGGCGTCGAGCACTGCTTGGGTAGCTGGGGAAAGTTCAGGCATAGGAAGAGAAGTGTGTAGAACTTGTCAGCTTGATTTTGTGTTACAGGATGAACGACATGAATATCAATACAGCAGTATTGTTGCTGTATCAACAGATACCAAATGCATCATGACTCTTACGTATCGGGGTGTCAAGTACAACCAAGAGGAACAATCTCAGAAGGACAAGGCCTGGTGGAATCTAGCACACCGCCCGTGGCTCTGCCTCAAGTATCGTAACGCTTGTTACTTTCCTTATGTCACCGGAGGTCAGATCAAATGAATCAAGAAGCTGCAAAACTATCCTTGGAGCTAGCACAAAAAACATTGGAGCTTACTAAATTGAATAGTGCATTGATTGTGTACTTGATTGAACAAAAGAAAAAGAAAGCACGCTTGGATGTAGAGTCCAAGCATGCTCTTAAAGAATTAGAAAAACAAACAACCGCGACCTTCTGATCGCCATTTGTTTATATCATCTTTCAATTCCCCATCCTTCGGAGAAGGCTGCTTCTCCGATGATGGGGAATTGTTCACAAAAGATTCGTTTGATTTCTCTTGCAATTTGTTGGTGTTCGAGTTGAGTTCCTGGGTCACAGCGAAGATCAAGATAATGAATGAACGACCTGAGTGTACCGTTCATGTAAAGACGGGTCTGTGTCGAAAGCGGCAGAATAGAACGCGCGCATTCTTTTGCTACGCCATTACTAACCATCTCGCGATAGAGATGTTCAGATGATTCATACAGCTCACTAATGCGCCTGTAATAAGAAGCAACAAGTTCTGCTGGTAGATCATCAATGCTGTTCTGCCTGTTCTTGTGGTCTTGACGACGTAGATGAGGAATGACGGCGGAGCCTAGTTCATTAGTGTCTGCATACCTTTGACTAAATTCTTGGAAGCTGAAGGAACGATGACGTAAGATCTGCGCAGATATTGCACGTGTTGTGTTGATTTCAACACAGAGATTAGCCATCTCGTAAGGTGACCAATGTTTGTGATTGATCAGATACCTAAGCAACTTAGGTGCTGTATCCATGTTGCTTTGATTCTTTGGTGCGGAAACACGTGCCATCTTCACGATCATTTCCTCTGCATTGGGCGTAGCCCAGACTAGTGATACGTTCATGGACATTTCAAGAAGTACTGCCAGCGTGTTGTGGGATCAGTGTAACGGATGACATGACACTCTTCATACTTTGCAATGACTTCAAACCTAGATGTGTCTTTAGGTTCATCTGGCGTCAAGAAGATTGCTGCCAACAAACCAGTCACTGCAAAGCAAAGGATGGTGACGCATGCACCACGTAGGAAAGCTTTCTGTAGATCATTCATGATCACATCTCCCCTGGGACAACAACTTCATTGGTCAGTCGTGCAATTTCTGATGCAGGACAGATGCGCATGCATGCATGTTCAGATGGTGTTTTGAGTCCATCCCATTGAATGAGAAGGATCTTATAACGATAACCATTCTTATTTGCTCTGGTACTCGTGCCAACTACTGTGCCGTACCTTTGCTTGCGGTATTGCTTGAGTGATTGACGCATCTCAGGTGACCTGGTGTAAATGCCATGGGTCTTAGGACGTTCTGCTACGCGATCACCAATGCGGTAATTAAATTGACGCTTGCTGCTCATACCAAGTACAATCAAATGAATCGGGTGTGTCGTACTCAGGAAAACCATAAGCACAATCGCTGCCTTGATTATGGCTGCAAGTAGTGCATTGATTGTCTTGAGGTGGTGCTTGTTCTGTGGTGTTTTGTCCTAGTCGTTTACATAATTCATTGTGCATGTAGAGGAAGTGATCATACCTGGCATAGTCTTCAGATGAAATCTCGTATGTGGTGCAACGATGACCGCATACATCACATTGTTTGCGACGACGACGGCCATGGGTTGCTTGGCGAGATTCAAGAACACGTAACGCAGGCTGCCCACATTCTGGGCAATCAGGCAGCAGTTGTTTCTGAAATGCCATCTTCTGTAGGAAAGACCCCTGCTAATGCAGGGGCCAATGTCAGGTGAGTATCTTAAGCAGGCTGGGCGTCAGTGTCCAGGATGTCATCGATGATTCCTGCTTCACGCATCTTGTCGAGCATGCCAACCATGATGGATGCATGGGCTTGGGTCTGCTCCATGAAATGTTTAGCTCGCTCTGCAGAGATTACGTGGACGTTGCCGTTGGGCTCGACATACTTCCAACTGCCATCAGGCTGAGGCTGCCCTTGGAGGGCCATACGCTCAGAGTTGCGTACGTACCGCAGCTCAACGTTGTGGTAATCTTTCAGGCCATCAGGAGCTGTCCAAGTAGCGCCAATGTTATAACGCTTGTCTTCATCAGAGAAAGCATGGAACTCAGGGATGAGGTGCTTGAAAGCAGCGAAGATTTGCATGGTGTTGAGTAATGAGTTGGGTTGGTGCAGATAGAGAGACTCGAACTCTCACGACCAATGGCCTACGGATTTTAAGTCCGTTGCGTCTACCTATTCCGCCATATCTGCATCACTTGGGCTTACATCCACGTCAATTGATGTGGACTGCCAAGTGTGATCTTGTGGCAGGACTTCCATTCCGTAAGTCCAGCTATCATAGTCATCCTCGTTGCGAGGATCATTAATCAATACATAGTGAGGTGAGTGTTCATGAATGTACTCTCCAAGATTTGCCATAGCCATGGCTAGTAGCTGATCGTCTGTGTAATCAGTCATAAGTAAAGGGAGCATCTATAACGAGGATAGACGCCCCCTGCCTTGGCTTCAGCTCTCAGATGCTAGCTGCTTTTCACGCTGCTGTAAAGCCTGCTTGAAGGCATTGCTGTACTTGTCGCGGTCGTCATCAGACAACCGTTCGTTGGCGACACCAGCAATCTGCTTGACGTTCATGACACCCATGGATACATCCATCTGAATCGTGAAGGTTGGCTTACCACCAACCATGCACAAGACAATGAAGTGTTTACGTTTCTTAATGTCTTCTGCATAGTGAGAAGCAGAGCCAACACAGTTACGTACTGCTTGTCCCCAAGCAGCTAGCTGATGCG